>ERZ772909.7-NODE-7-length-237011-cov-4.505123_pt1 | contig 237011 bp, 221 predicted proteins | sample MGYA00511137_ERZ772909 | MGnify/ENA primary metagenome ERZ772909 (study PRJEB29015, sample SAMEA2738095) | human oral metagenome | biome: human oral; feature: human-associated habitat; material: saliva | place: China | collected 2270 ... | reverse complement strand
TAAAAGGCCCTTATAGGGCCAAAACAAACCACCAGCTGAGCTGGTGGTTATGATTGCTATTGTCATTATCTTAATCTTAACTGTCCACAAGCAGCATCAATATCTGTACCAAGAGTTCGTCTGACGGATACTGCCACTCCTTGCTCTTCTAATAGTGAAGCAAAATTTCTAACGTTAGTCTTATGTGATGTCTTGTATCCGGTCCCCGAAACTTCGTTCAGAGGAATTAAATTCACGTGTGTAAGCCAGCCTTTCAAATGACTCGCAAGTTCACGGGCATGCTCCGGCTCATCGTTTACACCGTCAATCAGTGCATATTCGAACGTAATTCGTCTCTTTGTAGACTCAGTGTAATTCCTACATGCTTTCATGAGCTCTGAATACTCGAAGCTCCTCGCTACAGGCATCGTACGGCAGCGAATCTCATCATTAGGAGCGTGAAGAGAAACAGCAAGATTCACTTGCGGAAAATCTTCACCGAATTGTTTAATAAATGGTATCAGACCACATGTAGACACAGTAATGTTTCTCATGCCGAGATTATATCCTTGCTTGCTGTTAATAAGCCTTATGAACTTTGATATGTTGTCATAGTTATCAAAAGGTTCGCCAATTCCCATAATCACAACATGTCCAATATCCTCTCCGGTGATATTGCGCATTTTAAGAACCTGCGCTAACATCTCACCGCCAGTAAGGGATCTTTCAAGACCATTACGCGTCGAAGCACAGAACGTACATCCCATACGGCATCCAACCTGAGAGCTAATGCATATAGAATTTCCATAATTATACTTCATGAAGACGGATTCGACGCGCGCTCCGTCACGGAATTCAAATAAACACTTTCTCGTCCCATCCTGCTTTGACTCCTGAACTAAAATTGCCTCGGGGAGTCCAATGTAATATCTCTCATATAAAGCTGTCCTAAGCTTTTCTGGGATGTTAGTCATTTCATCGAAAGACTCTACTCCCTTGGACAGCCAGCCAAATATCTGCTTTGCTCTAAATCGCTTATCTCCGCATGAAGAAACGACCCCGGCTAATTCGTCGGGATCGTAATCTACGATATTGAGCTTAGAAGTTTTGTTGTAATTCTCTTCACTCATAATATTTAAATCTCTTAGCACTTTGCAACCGCAAGACCAGTCTTGTGTCCGTTGATATCGAATTTCTCTAGCCCCGAAGCCTCAACTAATGAATCAGCAAGTGTCTCCTCCTTGATATGGTCAGCCGCATCAAGAACCGCTGCCTTTACTTCTTCATCTGCTTCAAAGCTGATTTTGATATGGTCTAGCATCTCAAAGTCATTCTGTTTACGTAGCTGCTGAACCTTGGATATAACCTCACGAACATATCCTTCGTTAACAAGCTCTGGGGTTAGAGTCGTGTCAAGAATAGTGAACACATTGTTTTCCATTCCTACGACGAACCCATCCTTTGCTGAAATTCTTACATCTAGGAAATCTTCTGTAATCTCATATTCTTTTCCACCTAGTTCAAGCTTTACAGGGCCAGCTGAAACATCAGCGATGAGTTCCTTCGCATCGAGCTTCGCTAGCTTTCCTGCAAATTCCTTTATATCCTTACCAAGCACTGGTCCTGCAGCCTTGAAATCAGGCTTTACAGCAAAGTTCATATACTTATCAAGATCCTTTTCAAACACAACGTTCTTTACGTTGAGCTCCTCCGTAATCAGAGGCACAAGATCACTGATTAGCTCTTCATACTTACCGTCAACAATCACCTCGCTTAGAGGCTGTCTAACCTTGAGTCTCTCCTTCTCTCTTGTTCCTCTTCCGAGGTTGACTAGAGTCTTAACTAGCCCCATCCTCTCTTCAGTCTTCTCATCAATTAGATTACCGTTTGAAGTTGGGAAATGAGCGATATGAACTGTCTTTTCACCAGTTAGCTTAACGTACATTTCATCTGAGATGAATGGTGCAATTGGGGCAATCATCTTGATTACACCTAGAAGAACTTCATATGTTGTAGCATATACACTCTTCTTATCGTCAGTCATTCCCTCCGCATAAAATCTTCTTCTAGCTCTTCTTATATACCAGTTTGAGAAGTCTTCAACGACAAAATCGTTGATAGCTCTTACTGTCTTCATGTGATCATATTCGTCCATATACTCAGTTACATTAGCAACGAGTCTATTGTATCTTGAAATAATCCATCTATCGAGTTCAGGTCTATTCTCATATGGAACATCAAGATTTGCTGGATCTAAGTCATCCATATTGGAGTATAGCACAAAGAAATTATATATATTTCTAAGTGTTCCGAAGAACTTGCTCTGTACGTCTTTAACACCTTCTTCATCGAACTTAGTTGGAGTCCAAGCAGGCGATACGGAAACGAGATACCAACGAATTACGTCTGCACCATACTTACTCATCATATCGAATGGATCTACAGTATTTCCTACATGCTTAGACATCTTCTTACCCTTTGCATCGAGGATAAGGTCGTTAACAAGAACATTTTTATATGGAGCTCTACCCATAATGAATGTAGAAATAGCCATCAATGAATAGAACCATCCTCTAGTCTGGTCAATACCTTCACAGATAAAGTCTGCTGGGAACAATTCTTTCTCAAACCTATCCGCATTCTCAAATGGATAATGCCACTGTGCATAAGGCATAGCGCCTGAGTCAAACCAGCAGTCCATAACCTCAGGAATTCTCTCCATAGTCTTGCCACAGCATGGGCACTTGAAGTGAATATCGTCTACATAAGGTCTATGAAGCTCAATGGTATCCGGATTTACATCCTCAACAGCCTTTTCGGCAAGTTCTGCACGGCTTCCTGCACTTTCAAGATGACCGCACTCACATCTCCATATTGGAATTGGAGTTCCCCAGTATCTAGATCTAGAGATATTCCAGTCTTTAACGTCTGCAATCCAGTTACCAAAACGTTTTTCTCCAACGTATGGTGGGTACCAATTTACAGTGTTGTTATTAGCAACTAAATTATCTCTAAGCTTAGTCATCTCGATATACCAACCTGGCTTAGAATAGTAAACTAGTGGTGTATCGCATCTCCAGCAATGTGGATAATTGTGAACCATCTTTTGCTTTGCAAACACCTTATCTTCTGCAGCGAAATACTTGAGTATCTCAACATCAAGCCCTTCTTCCATTACAAAACGACCTTCCCATGGGGTCGTCGTAAAGCAGCCCTTCTCATCTACGGGCTCTGCAAAGTCTACACCATACTTACGACAAGTGTTATAGTCATCTTCACCAAATGCATATGCAGTGTGTACGAGACCAGTACCATCTTCAACAGTAACGTAATCTGCAGTTGCAACATAAAAGCCCTTTACATTATCAAGGTCTTCTCCATATACAAACGTTGAAAGGGGTTCATAAGGTACATATTCTAGGTCCTTACCGGTCATCTCTTCAAGTACTTCGTACTTGCCCTCACCTAGAACCTTGTCTGCGAGGTTCTTTGCAACGTAGAAGATATTTCCCTCTTCTGTGCCTTCAAGCATCTTAGCTCTTACATATACAACCTCTGGACCAACTGTAATTAAAATGTTAGAAGGAAGTGTCCATGGAGTTGTTGTCCAAGCTAGGAAATACTCATCATCTCTATCTCTACGCTTGAACTTACAGGTTACAGTAAGAACAGGATCTTCTTTGTACCCCTGTGCTACCTCATGAGAAGCAAGACCGGTTCCGCATCTTGCACAGTAAGGTAGAACCTTGTGTCCCTCATAGATGAGCCCGGCATCAAAAAACTTCTTTATAATCCACCAAGCAGATTCGATATAGTTGTTGTCATACGTGATGTATGGATCATCCATATCAGCAAGATACGCCATCTTCTCTGACATTTCACGCCAAAGACTAGTGTACTTAAATACTGACTCACGACACTTTTCATTAAATTCCTTAATTCCATAGCTTTCGATATCGTTCTTTCCGGACATACCAAGCTGCTTCTCTACCTCGATCTCAACAGGAAGACCATGAGTATCCCAGCCAGCCTTACGCTTAACCTGAAAACCCTGCATCGTCTTATATCTATTGATTGAGTCCTTCAGTGTTCTCGCCATTACATGGTGTATACCAGGCTTACCATTAGCTGTTGGAGGTCCTTCATAAAATACGAAGCTAGGATCTCCCTCTCGTTCCTTTACGCAGAGATGCAGAAGATCTATGTCAGACCAATGCTGAACCTGTTCTTCTTGAACATCTGCTACTGATTTCTCAGATAAGTTTTCAAACATTTTTAATATCCCTTCCTCTAACATCAATTATTATTAATATAAACAAAATATTTACTAATTTTACTATCCAAAGCACAAATTGTCAACAAACGAGTGCTATGTATATAGCCAAAAACAAATACTATGATTTGGTCTTATACCTAAGAGTTTCTTTGATTTTATCAACGATTTCGCCGTGATCAACTATCCTTAGATCAGGGTAAGATTTAAGAATTCTACCAGTCCCGAAGAACTTAGTCTTACGCATCTTCTTGTAAAATTCTTCTCTTGCAAGCTCATAGTCTCTCTTCATATCTGCAAGTTCCTTTGCAACCTCAGACCTTCTCTCTGCAGCTGCATCCCTAATTTCAGCTTCGAAGGAGGTGCTTTCGGCTCTATAAGCGTCAACCTTTCCCTTAGCATTTATGGCATCATCACCTATTCTAGTACTGAGTAAGTCACTGAATTCAGTCATTGATTTTTTCATATCATCAAGACGCGTAATCCTTTTGTTAAGTCCGAGCGTGATAAGTACAGAAACAGTGAAATCTGAAATAAACGCAATATATGCTATAAGAAGCAATATCGCCCCAACTGTAGATGTTGCTATGCCCCCGAATACTGCCTCTACAAATGGCTGTATTCTCCTCACTACAACCAAAATTCCAAACCCCCATATAATGCTGAATTCTAGACAAATATATCCATGATAATTAAATGGTTTCGAATTATAATCCCACCATCTAGCATGAAATATTTTTAAAAGCGTATAACCTCCGATTAACTCTAGCATTGTGGATAGCAACATACCAAGGAGGAATACCTGTGCATCTGCAGTAAATGAACTATGGTCCAATCCAAGTGCTTTTACCAGAAGGATAACAAAAAGCGAACCAAAACCATATATCGGACAAATAGGTCCATTTAAGAATCCCCTGTTTACAACAATTCCTTTACTAACTGCCTGATAAATAACTTCTGTAATCCAGCCGATTACAGCATATACAAGAAAAAATATTGCAATATCAGTCAGTAGATATCCAGCTATCATAAACCCTCCATTTTAATCTAGGGCTCCAAATTCCTTTAAGAGCATCTCTTGACTGTCGAACATTATACCATTAGATGCGATATTAACATATCTCCCATCTGAAAATAAGTACTTAGCCCTGGCGTTATCCATCATATTCATTCGCATAATTAACTTTATCTTCGCAATACAAGTTTCATCTGTTATAGGAAAAGCTAGCTCAAAACGTTTATCCATATTTCTGTTCATAATATCCGCCGATGAAATATACACACGTTCATCCGAGCCTCTTCCGAATATATATACGCGAGAATGCTCTAAAAACCTACCTACAATGCTTATTATTTGAATATTATCGGTGTATTCTTCTACCCCAGGCAGGAGTGTACAAATTCCTCGAACTATCATGCGAACTTTAACACCGGCCTGTGATGCCTCAGATAGCTTTTCTACTATGTGACAGTCTGAAAGGGAATTTACTTTTATAAATATTCTTCCTTGACATCCCTTCGCGCATTCACGCTCAATTAACTCAATAAGCCTCTTCCTCATGCAAGAAGGTGATGTAATTATATATTTAAATTGATTATCAATAATCCCATCGATGGCATTATCGAATAGATTGGAAACCTCCTCACCAAGTCTACGGCTTGATGTTAGAATTGAAAAATCAGTATACTGGCGTGCTGTAGTTTCATTATAATTTCCAGTTCCAACCTGCGTAATGATTTCTTGCTCTCCAATTTTACTAAATGACTTTTTAAAGACAATCTGACATGCCTTAAAATGCGATTTTAATCGCTTAGTTCCGTAATATACTTCACATCCAGAATCTTTAAGGATTTTTGCCCAATCTACGTTATTGGCCTCGTCAAACCTGGCCCTGAGTTCAATAAGTACTCTAACACGCTTACCATTATTAGCAGCTTTTATCAAATATTCGATAATTCTAGGATGACTGGTCATTCTATAAATACTGATTTTTATTTCTTTGACTTTACTATGGCTCGCAGCTTCTCTTAAAAGTTCAAGCAAGTTATCCATTGAATCGTAAGGATATGCATCGAGCAAATCCCTTTCCATTATCAGATCTATAATATTGGCTCTAACCTTTTTCTCAGAATTTGTTTTACGCAATTCAGGAAATGAGTTATCCAAAACTATGTGTCTTGATAGGTGCTCCTTTAAGTAGCCTAGGTGACTTAACGACGGAATATTGGAACAAAGAACTAATTCCTCATCTGAAAGCTTAAGAATATCTTTCAAGCAATCATAAAGACTATTATCAATACATTCGGAATATGCAAATGCTCCTACAAACTCTGAATTTCCACGCTTATCAAGCATCTTCTTTATTCGTTCTATTGCGCCAGTTCCAAGATTGAAATTGTCATATTCAAAGTCAATATCAGCATTTCTAAAAGCCGTAAAAGCTATAAACCCTTTTGGTTCAAATGGGAAACATATATTATTCAGATACAATCTAATAAGCTCTAAAGGAAGTAATAAATTAATACCATGCGAATTACGAACAGTTACACCTTTTAGAAGCGACTCTGGAATTTCAACCATCATCAGTTTTCTGATATTATCTACAGAAGTATCAATAAGAATATACTGATGACCATCTTTTATGTTTTCCGAAATATCGCTTTTATCAACAAATTGCGGCTTAAAATCCGATGAAAGCTTCATGAGAAATTGCCCATCAACAAAGTCGTAATCAGATTCCGATAAGTCTTTATAAGAACCACAGCGCACATCTATTTCTCTCAGTTCTTTGTAAATCTGTTCGGTTATCATTTCAGCTTTTTCATTAATTGTACGTATCTCACTCCATATGTAATGAATCTGCTCATCTGAAGTAAGACCAGACATTGTGTCTCGTGTTAGCGAGTCAATCTTTCTAATATTGTTTAAACTACCAACACGTACCCGTATGAACTCTGCTAGATTTTTTTCGTAAATCAATCTAAATTTTACTCTTTCAAGAATTGGATTCCTGGTATTTGCAGCTTCATTTAATACTCTCTCATTAAATTTAAGCCACGAGAGATCTCGGTTCTGTGTAAACCCTTCAAGATAAAGCTCACTCATCGATACGCCTCTCTTAATTATTCAAATCTTCCAGCTTTTTCATCAGAAATCCCTCTCTTACTCCCGATTCGGAGACAGTTATTTCATCGTAACCTAGTTTATTCATAATCGTCTTCTGTATACACATACCTGTGACAAGTGACTGAACACGCTCTGGCTTTACTTTGAGTAACGTTCTGATAAAGTCCCTTTGATTAGTAAAATATAGTTCAAACAGCTCGTCATACTCTCTTGCAGAAAGTGTAGCCGTACTCTTGCTCCTATCCAAAAGCTTATTTGCGAGCTTACATGTGGCTCGGACAGTACCTCCAATCGCATATACATGCCCAGGTGAAGCTTTAACATCTTTTGGAATACGCAGCTTCAAAAGAAGCTTCTCAGTTTCTTCCTTAATCGATGATAGCTCTTCTTTTGTAGGAAATATTCCATCTACATGTCGGTGATAAGCATTGAGAGATCCTATAGGCATGGTATCAGCAAAAATTATCTCATCCCCTGTAAATAAAGATATTTCTGTGCTACCTCCACCACAATCTGTAAGCATTCCAGTAGCATCTCCGATATCCTTCATTATGCCGTAGTAATCGTATCTGGCCTCATCCTGACCCGTTATTACATCTACTTCAAATCCGACTTCATCCTTGATGCGGGCGACAATTTCTTTTTTATTCTTAAGTTCTCTTATGCTTGCAGTCGCTATTGCAAATACCAGCACATCAGCCATTCCATCAACTGCAATTCTAAACTGTTTGAGTGCATCGATCATTACTTCTACTCCTTCTGCACTCATCTCATTATCGTTTATATATCCAGCGATTCCACAGGAAACCTTGTTGCTCATAATCTGGCTGAAAGAATTATTGGTCCCTATGTTATAAACCGCCATTCTAATCGTGTTAGAACCAATATCAATAATTACGTACATATATACATTACCCTTCGTGTTTTATTATTCGTAGTCATTCTAACAAAATTTATAGTATTTATAAATAAAAATCACAATTATAATTTGTTTTTTTGTTTAATAACAATAAAACAGAGTGTACATTCATGTACACTCTGCATCTTAAAGATATAAACTTCGATCAATGACTACTTGCTTGTTCCGAAATCTACCTTCACATTTTCACGTTCAGCTTCTGACGAAACTTCGAACATTGGCTTCGCTTCATACCCGAACGCTCTAGCAATGATTGCTGAAGGAAATACTCTGCATTTTACGTTGAACTTCTTTACAACAGCATTGTAGTACTTGCGAGAATTAGCGATATCATTCTCAACTGCTTTTAGCTGGTCCATTAGCTCGATAAAGTTCGCATTTGCCTTTAGATCTGGATACGACTCTGCAACGGCAAACAAGCTTCTTAAAGTACCAGATAGGATATTCTCATTCTCAAGCTTTTCAGCAGTTGTAGATGAATTTCCAACGGCAGATCTAGCCTCTGTCACAGCCTTGAGTGTCTCCGATTCATGAGCTGCATACCCCTTTACAGTCTCAACTAGATTAGGAATGAGATCAAATCTCTTCTTGAGATACACATCCATAGTTGAAAAAGCTTCATCACAGCTTACAGCTAGCTTTACAAACCCATTATATGTAGCAATAACCCAAAGCAGCAGAAGTACGACTACCGCTATAACTATCCAAATTACCATTTTTACACCTCTTCTTTATTAAAAAGCAATAACTATTAATATCTATTGATTCGTTATATTAGCACATCAATTCGTTTACTTCAACATGTGAAACGTTTAAAGTAATATTATCATATAGTCTCTACCATGAGCCGCCTCCGCCACCACCGGAGCCGCCACCAGAGAAACCACCACCGCCAAATCCGCCGATTCCACCACCACTATCAGCATGTGCGGCAGCAATTCCAGAATACGTGCTATGCTGAATGCTGTTCATTATCATGTTCATCCTCATATAATCGAACGTAGTTGCGTTATATGAGCTGAATCCGGCGTGTTCAGGGATCTTGATGGTATTGAATTTATGTATCCATTTATCCGTTAGTCCTAGAACGTATGCATAAGGCAGAATGTTGTAGAAGTAAGATGGTTCGCTTTCTACAAGTTCATTGATTCTATCTAGCTCAGCTGTTTCTATAAATTCTTTAAAACCTAATATCTCTCCATACACCTTGCGGTTGTATTCAGTTCTGCTCTGGATATTCGATAGTAGTAAAGGCATAGCGACTGTGTATACGACGAGTATTATTAATAAGTACATCTCTCTTTCACCTTTACCTGCAAAATACAATGAGTTTATCAGGGTGCTCATATACACAAAATAAATTAATAGCCATACAATAACCCTAAAAGTTAAACTGCCAGCACCTAAAGATTTACGATAGAAGAATGCATCATTTAACTTACGAAGTATCAGCAGCCATATTGATGCCCAAATACCCAATACGATGATTATTACGAAAATGGCCATTATGCCACCATATTTTGAACCAAACAAAACATCGACGGAACCAGCTCTATATGCACTGAACGCAATGCTAAGCATATAACCCATCGCAGCGATGAAAGTAGCAAAAATCCCCTTCGCATCCGAAGCAGTAGATACAATAGCTTTATCTCCAGTATATCTATCCTTTAGCTGCGACTTAATCGTGTCATATGACTCTCCGATTGATTTTCCAGACTCTTTTATGCTAATCGTGCTTCCCACCGCCGGAGCAGATTTTTCATCAAATATTGCATTATACATCTTCTTTACAAATGCAGGTTCATCGCTCGGTGCTTGTAATGCTTTTATGGTTATTTTTTTCTTCTCCCCTTCAATAATCTGTATATATCCTTTTGATGCTAGGTATAGATATAATGAAGTAATATCCTTTTTATCAATCACACCATCTGCGAGATATCCAAGCTCAGCTGGTGTTATACCTTCAGGCGGATTGAACATTATAGGTGCGACAATATCTGCGTCCTTCTTTCTTGTAACCTTGATATAAATTAATAATATAAGACAGATGACGAGTACTGCAGCATTTGCAACATTACTCCATGCTTTGCTTGGAGCCCCAACCCAGTAACCATCCGGTGTCTTGACCATCAGCGTTACACCAGAATTAGAACTTATGGCAGCATCTTCATAGGACAATGTGTTATTCGCTTTGTCATATGACCACTTGCTATTATCCTCAGTAGATGAACCATATGAACCTGCATATCCCTTCATCTCGGTGTATTTGAAATCACTTGGAAGTGAAACATTGATTTTTGAAGATGCAATCGATGTTTCCCACTCTGACGGAAGTACATCTACATAAACGTTATTCTCTTGATTACTTTGTATATAATTATAAATTTTATACTTTATAACATATGTTTTCTCACCCGTCACATAAGAATGAGCACTCCCAATCCTGATGTTAACGTTGTTATCCTTAGTTACTTTAAAATCACCGCCTTCAACGCTGATATCCTTGATCTTATAGTTACTAGCAACAGGAATTCTTCTAATAATTCCATGCTTTGCATATCTAAAATCAACTTTTATCGTCTCAGTGAAATCATATGAATAATCCTTATTAACCTTTACATCTACATCAAAGGACTTTGTAGTATATCCTGACCTAGTATAATCTTGCTCAGCCAATGGCGATGCTTGATTTTGATTGTAGTAGTTTGAATATGAGCTAGAGTAAGAATTAGAATATGAATTATAAGAAGAACTCCCATAAACATCACTCTTAATAGCTATACCCATTGTAACCACAAATATCACAACCAGAATCAGAGTTATTTTATTCAGCATGTTCCTAAATGCCTTATGATACATAGTTAACCCCTTCAATTTTAATCATCTAGATTGATATTATACCAATAAAGTACGTCTTTAATAATATCAAAAAAAGCATAGCGGTAAAACCACTATGCTCATTTTAATACTTATTTAAGAAGAATTAGTCTTCTACTAGTTCTCTTCTAGATAGATTGATTCTGTTCTGGTTGTCAATTTCAGTTACCTTGACAACAACCTTATCTCCAATGTTCATTACATCTTCAACCTTGTCAACTCTATGGTTAGCAATCTTAGAGATGTGTAGCAGACCTTCCTTACCAGGCAGAATCTCGATAAATGCACCGAAGTTCATAATTCTCTTAACTTCACCCTCATAAGTCTTGCCAACTTCTACATCAGCTGTAAGATACTCAATCATAGACTTAGCCTTAGCAGCACTAGCTTCATCGGAGCTGTAGATACTGATTAGACCTACATCGTCGTCAGAGATATCAACCTTGCAGCCTGTCTCTTCCACAATCTTGTTAACATTCTTGCCGCCAGGTCCAATTACTAGCCTTACCTTGTCAGGGTGCACTCTCATCGAGATGCATCTTGGCGCATAAGGTGATAACTCAGCTCTTGGTTCAGCAATCTCTTCTAGCATGCTTTCAAGGATATATGCTCTACCAATTCTAGCCTGTTCAAGTGCTTGCTCAAGAATTTCTCTAGATAGACCATGAACCTTGATGTCCATCTGAATTGCGGTAATTCCATCAGGTGTACCTGTTACCTTGAAGTCCATGTCTCCGAGGAAGTCTTCCATGCCCTGGATATCAGATAGAATTGCATATCTGCTGCTTCCATCCTCCTCGACTCTCTCAATTAGACCCATAGCTATTCCTGATACAGGCTTCTTAATAGGAACACCGGCATCCATCAGAGCAAGGCAAGAACCGCAAGTTGATGCCATCGAAGATGATCCGTTTGAAGATAGAACCTCCGATACGACTCTGATTGCGTATGGGAATTCTTCTTCGCTTGGAATTACAGGAAGAAGCGCTCTCTCAGCGAGTGCTCCGTGACCGATCTCTCTTCTGCCTGGGCTACGAGGTGGCTTTGGCTCACCTGTAGAATACCCTGGGAAGTTATACTGATGCATGTATCTCTTGGTAGTTCTATCGATATCAATGCTATCTAAATCCTGTGCCTCTGATAGAGGTGCAAGTGTAGCGACTGATAGAACCTGAGTCTGCCCTCTCTTGAATAGTCCTGTACCATGTGCTCTTGGCAGGAATCCTGTCTCTGAGAATAGAGGTCTAATCTCACTTAGTTTTCTATTATCTGGTCTCACGCCTTCATCAAGGATCATTGATCTAACCTGTTCCTTTTTGATGGCGTATAGAACCTCGCCTACTTCCTTATCCCTGTCTTCGAAGATCTCTGCAAAGTGTTCGTGAGTTTCAGTCTCGACTTTCTCCATATTCTCGAGACGCTCAAGTTTGTCAAATGTCTTTATCGCTTCAACCATTTTGTCTGTAGCGTAAGCACGAACGGCTTCATCAACATCGTCATCTGCCTTGAAGACTACGTATTCCATCTTCTCTTTGCCAACTTCATTAGCAATTTCCTCGATAAATACGCATAACTGCTTGATCTCTTCATGAGCGAACATGATTGCATCAAGCATGTCACTCTCGGAAACTTCATTGGCACCAGCTTCAACCATCATGATAGCTTCTTTAGTTCCAGCTACGGTTAAATCGATGTCTGACTTCATTCTCTGTTCATATGTAGGGTTGATGATAAGCTCGCCATCTACTCTTCCCACTTTTACAGATCCTGTAGGACCATCCCAAGGAATGTCAGATGTAGCTAGGGCAACAGATGAACCAATCATAGCTGCAACTTCAGGTGAACAGTCATGATCAACGCTCATAGCTACGGCAACAACTGATACATCATTTCTAAACCCCTTTGGAAATAGAGGTCTGAGTGGTCTGTCCATAAGCCTAGAAGTTAAAATTCCGTGCTCACCAGGTCTTCCTTCTCTCTTGATATATCCACCAGGAATCTTTCCTACAGCATACATCTTCTCTTCATAGTCGCAGCTAAGAGGAAAGAAATCTATATCCTGTCTTGGCTGCTTTGAAGCAGTAGCTGTACAGTTTACAACGGTATCTCCATATCTAACTGTAACTTGTCCGTTTGCCTGTTCACAAACCTTTCCAATTTCAAGCTGTAACAGTCTACCGCCTAGTGCTGTTCTAAATGTGTGATAATCAGTGAATCTTCCCATAATTAACAACTCCTTCCTGTTAATCGTACTATTTTACTAATAAGATTCGCATTGCAAGTCAATCATTATATTAGATTGACTTCGGGATTATTCCCTCCTATATACAAATAAGCGGGATACACATCCCGCTTATATTGTCAGATAATATTACTACTTTCTGAGGCCGAGTCTAGCAATAAGTGCTCTGTATCTCTCGATATCAGCATCCTTAAGATACTTGAGTAGGTTTCTTCTCTGTCCTACCATCTTAAGAAGACCTCTTCTTGAATGGTAATCCTTAGCGTGCTCCTTGAGGTGTCCGTTAAGATCGTTGATTCTGTAAGTTAGAATTGCAACCTGAACCTCTGGGGAACCTGTGTCGCCTTCCTTAGTAGCATACTCTTTGATAATTTCCTGCTTCTTTTCCTTTGTAAGCATCGTTTCTCCTCCTATTGTTCATCCGCCCTCACATCGCTACCGTTCGGAGCAACGTGTAGCCGAAGCAAGGGTATAAAAAATTACTTTGTTATACTATCATACATACGTGTATCTGTCTAGTTTTCGAGCAAATTACTTTAGCGAATTCAGATACTCTTTCACATCATCACTGACCCTGAAGCTCTCTTTTGCCTTCTGAATGGTTTTGCGATGTACCCATTCATCAAGCCTTTTGTTCTCGATATATGGGATCATTTCGTCATATTGCTTAGCAAGTGCAGTTGCGAAGTACCACGCCTGCATCATTCTCACATAATATTCATCAGATTTAACTCCTGCCACCCAGTCCAGATATTGTGAATCAAATGCATCATCGAGATACAACTCCAGCAGTACTCCAATTCCAAATCTAACGGTATAAGTATCACCCGATGATATCCATCTCTTAATTTCATTTTCAAGTTTATTTAGATTACCCTTGAACGCTTTCTTAAAGCTGAGCAAATCACAGGTTGCCCAGTTGTCTACATACGGGAGCAGCTTATCTATTTCACTTAAAGCCTCTTCATAGTCACTAATCATACAGATTATCATCCCATGGAGATTAAGCTCTTCATAATACTCGTGAGGAAGGTCGCTTATAAACTCTCCATAATCGCCTGATTTAAAAACTTCCTTTGCGAGTTTCCTTAGTGCCGGAGTTCTAACTCCTATTACTGTATCTGGATTAACCCCTGGAATTAGTTTACAATGGAAGTTCTTATAGTCCATATCTTGCATATCAAAAAGCTTGCTTCTAATCTCTTTTTTCTTCACGGCATTTCCTTTCGATACTCTTGTTGTTGAAGAACATCATTATATTGGCGATAAGTAAGAGAAGCACAACTATGAATGCTGCCGATTCATGAATTCTTCGCGTAAAGAAGTCTCCAATGATTGCCCCACATATAAAAAACATTATGCACCCATAGTAATGGAGGCTCTTTCTTATATAGTTTAAATCTTTAGTCGCCATATACATATTTATATTCATAGTTCCTGTCTTGAGATTTCCAGTACACATCGTAGTAGAAATAGTATATCCACGCACTTTTGCAAAAGTCACAACCTGAATGCCACACGTTAATGATATAAGTGAGTTTGCAAGAAGGTTATACTCCTGTGGTATGAATCCTGCTACAAACATAGCAATGATTTCGAAACAAATAGTGACCTGACGCCAATGAAGTCTTGTCGGTCTATTTTTGCGAATTATTTTTACGTGCTGGGAAATCATAACTCCCCCTGCAAATGAAACTATCGGAATTAGGTAATGAAATATATTTCGTATGTTGTGATTACCTAGGCTGATTGCAAGCAGTACTATGTTACCAGTTGCAGCGTTAGCAAAAACTCCCCCCCTGCAGGTATATGAATAAGCATCCATAAATCCACCGCATATTGCAAGCAGTATTCCTATTCTCATTGATTCAGAAGTTTCAAACTCCTTTTTCATATTTCCCCCTACTCTAAGCAAATGGATTCCATGCCTCTTCAGCTTGCTCAGGCTCCTCTCTCTGAATTTTATTTTGTTCATCAATAAGAAGGGCAACAATTTCAGAGCTTCTTTGACTAGCAGCCATATCCACAAGTTCGCTGATGAAGACTGATTTCACTAGATCTCTTCTAACCATATAGCTTATCGCGAGAGTTCTAGAATCAGCAATAGCCCTTCTCGTAAGCCTATCACCATGTTCGTCAATATATCTGTAGATTAATTCTGACTCATTAGGCTTTTCCTGACTTACATCATCACTGCTATGTTTTTCCATATAAGAAAGAACCGCAACATCTCTGATAGCCTCAGGGAGGACTTCAAGTTTCTCCGGAACTATATGTAGCGTCGTCAGTTTAGGGACCCTGCTGAATGCATTATCATCTACCACGTCAATGCTATTCGGCAAATAAATCTCGATTAGAGAGTTACAATCAATGAACATCTCATCATCAATAACCTTAGTTCCTTTTGGAATTGCAACCCTTTCAAGAGACCAGCAATTCTCGAACACACCTTTCCCAAACTCATCTACAGTCTGTGGCAGAATTATCTCCTTCATGCTATAACACATTCTAAAAGCATAATTCCCAATATTCTTGACTGATTCCCCCATTTCAATCGCTTTAATCTGTCCTCTTTCGCTAAACGCCCTATCTGCTATCGCAAACACGAATTTAGGAATAACAACTCGTGACACATTTTCATCATAATTGATAAGTGTGTGTCCTGCTATTAGCTTTGGCATACAGACTCCTTACTATTCTAAACCTTCAATCTCTCTGGTAAGCTCCTGCTCCCTGTCGCTCATCATAAGCCCCTTGCTCCACCTTGAGTATTCTTCACTTCCATACTTTCCTAGGAAGCCCGCACTATATCTATCTTCTGAAAGAGTTCTAACAAATATCATCATTTCGTTATCCCCCTCAAAAGAGCTTTCTATAAAATTAAATGAGTTTCTGAGGCGATCCTGCACCGACTTTACAAGAGCATTTCTCTCATCGTTTAGTTTACTCATCTCACCAGTAATAACTGACGAAGGTTCACCTATTCCACCCTTGACATTATGCATGATGTCTCTCATGGTCTGGATAGACTTTCTTGCAATTCTCTCGTTCATCCTAGATATAGAGTGTGCTTTCTTACGTTCCTCTAGATCAAGTTCCATATCGGAGGATATAAGCTTCAAAATATGAGCAGCTTTATCAAGCCTTGCACCTAGTAATTCATCCTTTTGAATCTTAATACGGCTCACTACTTCATCTATAACTGCAGATTTCACAAACTCACGTCTAAATTCTGAGCCTAGAGCATCGCTTAATAATCTGACAACCGTAATGCGCTCATCAAACGGGGCATCTGCGAGTTTCGCGGCCGCTTTATCAAAGCCATTACCTGCAAGGATTCCAGCGATATCATACTCTCTCCTATAGCGATAAAACAAATCATAGTACGAAGTAAAATCGCGGGCGATTCTCTCATCCTGAATATACTGGCTCACCAGTTCGAGATTAACTTCGATATCGTTTTCTTCATATAGGTAGATCATCTCAGATAGATCTACCCATCCTCTAGCTGTTACAAAGAGCTTGCCATCGACCGTAAGCCTTACACTATAGAAGTCATCTTTTTTGATGCTTAAATAATTTAGTACCGAAGCATGCACAGCATTATTTCTAGCATATACGAGCCACGGCTCAAGCTCCGGTTCTACATCAATTCTCTTAAGTCTATCGAGTGTTGCAAGATCGAATTCCCTCGCCGAGTTATTGTACTCCAGAGGATTTCCTGCTGTTACGACCACCCAGCCCTCTGGAAGTCTATGACGGCCAAATACTTTCATTTGAAGAAACTGCAGCATTGCGGGCGCAAGTGTTTCCGATACACAGTTAATTTCATCTAAGAAGAGAATTCCTTCCCTCTTACCAGTTTCTTCCATCTTGTCATACACACTAGCAATGATCTCACTCATGGTGTATTCCGTAGTCCTATAGCTATCATCACCATACTGATGTTCAGAAATGAAAGGCAGTCCTATTGCACTCTGCCTAGTGTGGTGCGTCATAGAATATGAAACCAGAGCAATATCCATCTCCTCTGCTACTTGTGACATAATCTCAGTCTTGCCAACTCCAGGCGGTCCTACGAGAAATATCGGTCTCTGCCTCTCAACCTGTATCTTATATTCTCCAAATTCATCCTTTGACAGGTATGAAATAACTGAGTATTTCACCTGATTCTTTGCTTCTTGAATATTCAATTTATCTCCATTTCCACATACCTAGATATGTTTCACTCGTCAAAATACACCTTCATCGCCCACGCCGGAACATCATCGCCACACGCATCGTCATCTACGAATATGAATGCCGTATCGTACATCGGCTTTCGTTTTGGGTAAGTCCCTTTTCCATCTGTAAAATACAGCAGCCCTCTTAGATTTCTTAGTTCCTTCTTACGTATGAGCTCATTTATATAATGGAATACTGGACGAAAATCTGTTCCGCCAAGGCCTTTAATTTCTAAATTGCGCAGAAAACCATCCACATCATCCCGGTTCTTAAGCACTGTATCATCCTGAATCTCTGCATCACATTGTACCACATGAATGTTAAATTTAGCTCCGATAACATCGTTGTTACAAAGTATCTCGAAGCTTTTGTCAACAAACTTCTTAACTAGCTCGCCATCCGTGGATCCTGAAGTATCAATTGCTATAACGAGGTCGCGAATATTTTTCTCGTCTTTGTACTCGAGAGGCTCGATGAGTGGCATGTCTCTATACCTATTTAATCCATACGTATACATGATGTAGTCAAATGAATCATCGTCGACCTTAAGAGTCTCATGGTTGGCAGCAAATTTCCTGAGAAATGTGCTGTAATCAATCCGTTTCTCTTCGGCATACCTTAGCTCTCGCTTCATCGTTCGGCCAGCATCTCCGAAGCTAGTGTCATCCATTTCGAGTGCAGTCTTTACCATCTCTCGAATCTTATCCCAATCCTGGTCAGATAGCAGCGCTGCACCATCGCATTCTTCATTAATGTCCGACTCCTCTATGCTCGTTATATCAAACTTCGTATCAGTATCATCGTCGAAGCTTCGCTGCTGATTTTCCTCCTGATCTCGCAGACTAGGATTTTCTAACTCATCATCACCCGCTTCGGAAGATTCAACTGGCTTATTCGAACTCTTATTAGCTCCGTACCACAGCAAATGATCATCTACTGTAAATAATTCTCGCATCAACCCTACTTCAACTTCAATCGGTGGGTCATATACAAAAGACTTATATAGTCTATCTACCGAAAGCCTACCTCGTTTAGATTTAATTCTTTTAAGTTCATCTCGTCTTTCACTGCTTTCAGGTGTATTTAAGCAGGGAGCTCCAAGCGACTCAATCATTTCTTCAACAGCAATATCTGATGCTAAATCCCAGTACAGTCTATTTACCTTCTCACTGACATAGTAATGTTTGAAAATGCAATGAAGAAGAACATGCATATAATCATGTGTGAATGTGGAAAGACCGCTTTTCATTCTGGCAAATATCTCATCGCTACTATAGTACAGCGTTGTTCCATCTACCATGAAAATATCCTTCTTATCTAGCACAATTTCTTTTTTGAGCGCAAAAACAGCAGAGTCCATAAACCGCATGCTTGCGACGACCTTGTCCTGTGCTGCGACAATTATCTTCTCTGCTAAAATCGCATCTTTATTTAATTCTCTATCTTTATGTTCATTATTAAAGCTCTTTGACACAATGAAATCTCCTAGCTGATTCTACATCATCAGCGATGTGTTCGGTGAGCAGCTCTATACTTTTAAATTTAACCTCTGGTCTATGAAGCTTAAGAAATTCAATTTTTATTTCTCTTCCATATAATTCTTCATTTATACCAAATATGTGCGTCTCAATAGATTTATTATAATCACCAATAGTCGGTTTATTACCGACGTTAGACACACTATTAAAAGTAGAACGACCCACTGAGGTGCGTGTAAAATACACTCCATTCATAGGCGATATCTTGGTCGGACTAAGTTCAATGTTAGCTGTCGGAAATCCTATTTTTGAACCGATATGATTTCCGCGAATCACAGTGCCATTGATGGTAAATGGTCTACCGAGATATTCATTAGCCTTTATGATATCCCCGGCTTCTATGTATTTTCTTATGGCAGTTGAACTAACTATTTCAGAACCGACTTTAACCGGGGGAATTATACTAGTTTCATATCCGTATATGCTACCAAGTTCAAGGAGCAAATTGTCGTCACCACTAGCCCTTGTGCCAAAACGGTAATTAAAACCACAAGATACGCCTTTCGCCTTTAGCTTATCACATAGAATATCTTTAATGAATACCTCTGGCAACATATTCATCGTAACTTCATCAAATGGCACATCAAACACCACTTCAATACCTGCCTCTTTAAAAAGCTGCAGCTTTTCATCATCATTAGCAATAAAGAGTACGCCACCACTAGTCTTTCCAAATAGCTCGCGTGGATGATTTGAAAATGTAAAACAAGCTGGCCTTACACCAAGCTTTGCTGCCAGCTTAACGGCAGACTTTAAAATCTTCTGGTGTCCTATATGGACACCGTCAAAATTGCCCAATGCAACTGACGTTTCAAAATCTATATTAATATCTTCAAGTGATCTGTACACCTTCATATTAATTTCTATTACCCATTACTTTCTCTGGTTTCAGGCTGCCATCTTCTTTCATCAAGCAAGTTCCTAGAAAAGCACCTTCTTCGTTATATAGTCTGTATATATCTTCAAAGAATTTTAGCTCATCCTCTATGATATCAAAACTCCATTTATTAACTAATTTTTCTTTTTGCTTGATAGCATCGCAGGCATCCTCATAAGTCATATAGTACTTTCTTTCTATAGTTCTGCCATTAAAATAAAATGGCTCGCTACCGTTTCTAAGTATAAGCTTTCTGAGATTAAGAATAGTAGATTCACCGCTGATGATAATGTCATCTAATTCAGACTCACTCATCTCTAGCACCCTCTCTAGGTCATGTGATGCTTCATAAGTGAATACGCCGCTCTTCGTTCTCACAAGCCGCGTCATCGTCGCTCCAACTCCTAGCAATTCACCTATCTCAGAGCAAATACTCCTTATATAGGTACCCTTCGAACAAGTTACGGTAAAAGATACTTTTTTTGAAGCGATATCTATAGATTTAAATGTAAAATGCTTTATCTCTATCTGGCGCTTTTTCGCTTCGATATCGATTTCCTGTCCTTCGCGAGCATACTTGTATAGAGGGCGTCCATTAACCTTGAGTGCCGAATATTTAGGTGGAATCTGTGTGATCGTACCCCTATATCTACAAGCAAGTAACTCAATATCCTCTGCTGTAATATCTTTAACTTCGCGTTCTTCAAGCACTTCACCGGTAATATCTAATGTATCTGTAATCTTACCAAGCTCTAATTCTGCTTCATAAGTCTTCCAATCGTGATCGTAATATTCAATGAGTCTCGTGTCCTTGCCAAAGCAAATAGGAAGAACTCCCGTCGCCATCGGATCGAGAGTTCCTGTGTGTCCAACTCGCTTGATTCCGAGCTTGCGCCTAAGTTTAGCTACCACATCGTGAGACGTATAGCCCTCAGGTTTATTAATGTTTATAACACCGCTATTTTTCATCATCTGACCTAACAAGTTCAGCCTCGAGAGCTTTAGCAATCTCAGCTTTTGCTTCAAATATTGTTCCTTCAAAAGTTAAACCCGCCGCGCGAACATGTCCACCTCCACCGAAGCTTTTGGCAACACGTGCAACATTTGCATAAGATTTAGCTCTTAGGCTTGCTCTAACAGTCTTATCGTCTATTTCCTTAAGAACACAAGCTATTTCAACACCGTCGATGCTCATGAGTTTCTGTATTATACCATCAGACTCATTCATCAAAGTACCAGTTTCAATCAAGTGACCCTGAGTTACGGCGCTCATGATAATCCTGCCACCGCTAAAAGCTTCCATTTCAGAGATAACCCTGCCCTCAAGCTGAATTGCACCTAGCGACTTTCTATTATATAAAAGTTGAGCAATCTTATTACCATCAAAGCCCGGAACCTCATATATCTCACTCACGATTTTATGAGTTCTAGCAGTGGTGTTTGAGTGCTGAAAGCTTCCTGTATCAGTACTTATGGCAGCAAAAATACACTGTGAGAAAGGTAGTGTAACTTCTGCTCCCATATCGCTCGCGATCAGATAGATGAGCTCAGCAGTTGCTGCGGAGCTCGGTTCGATGATTCCAAAGTTGAACTCTGTATCATTTTCCGAAACCCCATGGTGATCGATTACCGCCTTTTCTCTAGCTCTATCAAAAACGGCTGCTCTTTCTCCTATCCTACTTCTGCTTCCACAGTCCACAAGAATAGCAAGGTCATATTCATCAAATGCATCATAATCTCTAGTAACCACACCGCTCTCTAGAAAATCCAGATTGCGAGGAGTTACATCGTCGGCAAGGACATAAGCCTCTTTACCAAAGCCGCGAAGCACGTGGCATAACGCAGCTGATGAACCAAGGCAATCCCCATCCATGTTTACATGAGGAAAAATCAGAACCTTGTCGTAACCATGCAGTTTTAAAGCTATTTCCTTATAAGTATTATTTGTCATTATTTATCTTTCCGGCTTATTTATCTCATCGATAATCTCATCAATATGTCTACCATATTCCATCGATGAATCTAGCTTAAAATTGAGCTCAGGAGCATGTCTAAGCTTTATGTCATGAGATATTTTAGTTCTAAATAGACCCTTCGCATTATTGAATGCGCTTAGAACCTCTTTGCTAACTTCGTTACTATCTTCTCCGCTCAGCGTGAGAGGTGTGAAGAAGACGGTCGCATAGCTTCCATCACTCGACACCTCAACAGCTGATATGGTGATTATCCTAGTAGAAAGTCTTGGATCCTTGATGCCATTAAGTAAATATCCTGAGATGCTTTTCTTAATTTCCTCACCGAGTCTCCCCTGTCTGTAATTCTTTCCCATGTTACCTCTCTATTTCCACCATGTGGAAGCACTCGATAATATCCATAGGCTTGATATCATTGTATGCTTCAATTCCGATACCACACTCATAGCCCTGAGCTACTTCCTTAGCATCGTCCTTAAACCTGCGAAGTGAAGAAATCGTACCTTCATGAATTACGATACCATCTCTTACGAGACGAACCTGAGCATTTCTCTTAACCTTACCTTCAACGATATAAGCACCGCCGATAATTCCGATGTTTGGAACCTTAAATGTCTCTCTTATCTCAGCCTTACCGAGAATTTCTTCCTTATACTCAGGATCAAGCATACCCTTCATAGCGTTTTGTACATCATCGATGATGTCATAGATTACACGATATGTTCTGATTTCAATCTCAGCATCGTCTGCTCTCGCCTGAACTGCGGTCGTTGGCCTTACGTTAAAGCCTATGATGATAGCCCCTGAAGTTTCAGCAAGCATTACATCAGATTCTGTAACTGTACCTACACCTGAGTGAATTACATTTACTCGCACATCCTCAGTATCTAACTTCTCAAGCGATGAAATAATAGCACCAACGGAACCTTGTACATCTCCTTTGATGATTAGGTTGAGTTCCTTTGTCTCGCCTTCCTGAATCTGAGAGAAAAGTTTCTCTAGTGTAGTGCTTGCATTTTTTGCAAGTACATCTTCTCTCATCTTCTCCTGTCTACTCTCTGCAATCTCTCTAGCAACCTTGTCATCCTTAACAGCATTGAATGAGTCACCTGCCATAGGAACATCAGAAAGTCCAAGTATTTCAACAGGTGTAGCAGGAAGAGCCTTTCTGATTGCTTCTCCCTTAAAGTTAGTCATCACCCTAATCTTACCTGATGTTGTACCCGCAACGACACTCTGTCCAGCCTTGAGAGTTCCATTGGTAACAAGTAGTGTAGCGATTGGGCCTTTACTCTTGTCGAGTCTTGCTTCAATTACAGTTCCCATAGCAAGCCTGTCTGGATTTGCACGAAGCTCGAGAACCTCAGCCTGTAATAGGATCATTTCTAAGAGGTCTGTAATTCCCTCACCTTTCTTAGCCGATACTGGAACGCTTATTACATCTCCGCCCCAATCCTCAACAAGCACACCATGGTCAGCAAGGTCTTTCTTAACCCTATCAACATTTGCGCCTGGCTTATCTATCTTATTGATGGCAACAATCATAGGAACGTTTGCTGCCTTCGCGTGGCTAATAGATTCTATTGTCTGTGGCTTAACGCTATCATCTGCTGCAACTACTAGTACAGCGATGTCAGTTACCTGCGCACCACGAGCTCGCATTGTAGTGAATGCTTCGTGTCCTGGTGTATCTAGGAAAACAATCTTCTTGCCATTAATCTTAACCTCAGAAGCACCAATATGCTGTGTAATACCCCCAGACTCACCAGCCGTTACGTTGGTATTTCTAATAGCATCGAGAAGCGAAGTCTTACCGTGATCAACGTGACCCATTACAGTGATGATTGGTGCACGAGGCTTTAACTCATTTTCCTTGTCCTCTCGTAGGTCAAGACCTTCTTCAACAACTTCTTCCTTCTCTTCTGTGACTACGACCTGCATCCCGAGATCTTCTCCGAGCATCTCAACGGTGTCCTTATCGAGAGTCTGGTTTACAGTAGCCATTATTCCAAGCTTCATGAGCGACATGATTATCTTGCTAACAGAAATCTCCGCCTGTTCAGCTAGACCAGCAACTGTAATCGGAACGGTTACAGCCACTGCACCTTCTGGAAGTAGTTCTTCGATTTCAATTTCAGGCTCAGTAACTTTTGGAGCCTTCTTCTTTCTGTGTTTAACCTGCTTCTCAAGGTTTCTCTCATCAAAGAAGCGAGACTTGCTGTTTTTTCCTTCACTGCGCTTTTCATGCTTGAACTTATCGCGATCTTTATCCTTATCCTTGTCAAAAAATTTCTTGCTCTTGCCCTTAGTCTGTGGCTTATCTGCCATAGGTGCATCTGCAGCAGCTGAACTCTGAGTTCTTGATGAACTTCTGCTCTGCTTTGAGTCAGAATTTCTGCTCTGTCCATCTCTCTTATCGTTCTTTCTGCCGCCACGCTCATCCTTCTTACTGTCCTTACGTCCGTCTTTGTCGGAAGACTTCTTGCGAGCAGGCTTTGGCTCTTCCTTAGGCGCTGATGATGCATCGAAAATCTTCTTGAAGCGCATTGGCTTGTTAGGAGCATTTTCATATGACTCCTCTTTTTTCTCTAGCTTTTTCTCTGGTTCTTTAGCTGATTCCTCACCTTTATTAGGCTTTCCTTCAGCCTTTTCAGCATCTTCATTTGACGCTACTGCCTTTTCTTTATTCGCTACCTTTGATTCTTTAACTTCATCGGATGGCTTTTCCTTAACAGCAGTTTTCTTTTTAGTAGTCTTAGGCTTGGCTTCTGCATTTTCCGCTTGCACCTCAGCTTTTACCTCTTTATCTACTGTCACCTTCACTTCTGACTTTGCTTTCACTTCATCAACTTCACCATCTGTAGATTCTGCCTTGCGTGGCATTGGCTTTCCTACTGGTGCCTTAGGTTTATGCGCAAAATCCTTGCTAATTATTGGAACAGCCTTAATTTTAGGCTTGTTGCTATTCTTATCGGATTTTGAATCCAGTCCCTTCAGTTTGCTAATTGTGTCATTCAATCTATCAGCGTCCTTCTGAGCGAGATTTGTGCGCTCCGACTTTACCTCGATGCCCATTGTATCAGCTGCTTTCTTAATATCCTGATATGACACACCGAGCTCTGCCATCAGCTCATTTACCTTTTTCGTCATCCGCTACCTCCTTGTTTTCTCTAGCATTTTTTCGAGAAGCTCGCTGAGGCTCTTATCATCAATCGCCTTCTTGTAAGCCCTGTTAAATGCTCTATTCTTACGGGCAGACTCTATGCATGCCTCCCTTTTACATAGGTAAACGCCTCTGCCTTCGTCATTTCCCGATATATCTTCATAGATTTCCACACCACGGCATGTAAACCTAAACATTTCTCTTTTTGGATGTGAACTCCTACATCCAATGCATCTACGCATTGGCTCTCTGTTTTCATTTAGAGCCATACTTATGCTTCCGCATCTACATCATTTTCTACTTCAGCAGCTTCTGGATCAAGCGGAGCATCTGCAGGCACATCATCATCGATAAGCATGTCTACCGCCTGTCCATCCTGGTCTTCGTATTCATCAAAATCAAAGCCGCTGTCCTCAAGCTGTGACTTGCTCTTGATATCGATTTTCCAGCCACTAACCCTGGCAGCGAGCCTAACATTCTGTCCCTCCCTGCCTATTGCAAGAGATAACTGCTGCTCTGGAACCACAGCCGTTGCCATCTTTTCCTTTTCACTCACATAGTTGATATATACGCCTTCAACCTCAGCTGGTTTCAGTACATTGCTAATTAGCACAGCTGGGTCCTCGTCCCATACGATGATATCGATTTTTTCACCGAATAGCTCATCAACGATATTCTGAACTCTCGTACCTCTGTTACCAACACATGCACCGACTGGGTCCACGTTTTCGTCGTGTGAATATACAGCAATCTTGGTTCTTGATCCTGCCTCACGGGCTATGCCCTTAATCTCAACTGTTCCATCAGAAATTTCAGGAACCTCTAATTCGAATAATCTTCTTACGAGGCCTGGATGCGATCTCGACAGGAATATCTGAGGACCTTTTGTAGCCTTCTTCACGTCGATTACATAAACCTTTATTCTATCACCTACGTTAAAAGACTCCGTTTTAACCTGCTCCGACAGTGGGAGTATACCCTCAGAGTTACCAACCGACAAGAACATCGTTCCGTTGTTAATTCTCTCAATCTTAGCAGTGACAATTTCACCCTGTTTGTTAACGAATTCATCATAAGAATTGCGTCTCTCCGCCTCCCTGATTCTCTGCACAACAACCTGCTTTGCAGTCTGAGCAGCGATACGGCCGAAATCTTTTGGATCAACCTGATATTCGATGACATCACCAACTTCATATCTTTCATCATATGATCTAGCCTCTTCAAGCGAGACTTCCATCATGTCATCTTCAACTTCTGATACAACTTCCTTGCTCATTAGAACGAGCACCTCACCATCCTCACGATCTACCAAAACTCTCACGTTTGGATAGTTTCCGTAGTTCTTCTTGTAAGCAAGCTCCACTGCATCTTCAATCGCAGTGATAATGTCTTCTTTTGAAATGTTTTTCTCACGCTCTAGTTCAGTGAGAGCATCCAGAAAATCTTTGTTCATTGAATCCTCCTAAAAAATTACTGCTAAATTAATCTTAGAAATTTGATCTGACGGAATACCGACCTTACGTTCATCTATATCTATCGTAACTTCGCCTGCAGATTTACCAATCAAAGTGCCCGTGAATTCCTTCCTACCATCGATTGACTTATACAGCTTCACCTCAACCTCTCTGCCTCTAAATCGATCAAAATCAGAAGGTTTAATCAACTCTCTATCAAGTCCCGGTGAGGAAACTTCGAGAGTGTAGCTTCTCTCGATAAAATCTTCTTCATCTAGCTTATCACTCAAAAAACGAGTAACGTCTTCGCACTCATTGATGTCTACGTACTCTGTATCACAGTCAATCGGCTTATCAAGGTAAACTCGAAGCTTCCAGTCCTTACCTTCCTTCTTATATTCAATATTGTATATCTCAAGCTGTTTCCCTGTAAGATACTCATTTAGCAAGTCTTCAATCCTTGCAGTAACATCTTGTTTAGCCATAATTCCTCCCGGAAAAAGTCATAACATAAGTGAAAGAGTGGGTTGCCCCACTCTTTCGCTCTTTAACGTTCGCATTTATATTATCATAAAATATTGCAAATTGCAAACTTTTCTACATATCAAAAATGGATACCTGTGCGCTATCCGGTAGTTCATCAAACACTCCGCATGCTTTGAGATCTTCGATATTGGTGCTTGAAAGTTTAGTCTTTCTCTGTACCTCATCTATGGATAAAAATGGTCCTTCCTTGTATGCCTCAGCGAGTGAAATCGCAGCACTTCTTCCTACTCCAGAAACTGCCATAAATGGTATCTTAATCTTATCATCTACAACATTGAACATGCATGGATCAGATACACCTAGCTCTGGAAGAGAGAACTCACAGCCTCGAGATAGAAGTTCGTATATGACTTCATACACTACCTTGAGCTCTTTCTTTTTTGCGGCGCTGGTATCATCGTCTTCAGAGTTTAGTGAGCTTAACGCAGCTTTTGCCGCCTCTACACCTCCTCTAGCTACATTTACATCGAAGTTATCTATCTTGGTTGAAAGCCACGCGCAGTAAAAAGCACTTGGATAGTAAACCTTAAACCACGCCATTCTGAGTGCCATCATTACATATGCTGCAGCATGGGCTCTAGGGAATAGGTATTTGAGTGTCCTACAGGACTCAACGTACCAATCCGGCACACCATGGTCTTTCATGATATCGAGTTCCTCTGGCTTGAGCTCTTTGTTCTTACGCACAGCCTCCATGATTTTAAAAGCGTTACTCTTATCTACACCTTTAATCATCAGATAGTTCATGATGTCATCTCGACAAGATATAAGCTCGTCAATAGTTGCAACACCATTTTTTATTAGGTCCTCAGCATTATTGGTCCATACATCAGTACCATGCGAAAAGCCGGAAATCTTAATCAGAGCTGAAATTGTCTTTGGCTTTATTGCATCGAGCATCCCTCTGGTAAAGTTTGTACCAAACTCAGGTATACCATACGTGCCATGCTTGAATTCATAATCATCTGGATTGACAATATTTAATGCATCAATGGATGTAAATATGCTTAGCGTCTTCCTGTCAGCAATATCTATTCCAAGCGGATCAACACCGGTCATATCTTGCAGATGCCTAATCATCTGCGGCACATCATGCCCGAGTATATCGAGCTTGAGTAGGTTCTTATCAATCTTGTGATAGTCAAAATGAGTTGTTATAAACTCAGCATCTCTGTTATTTGCAGGTTTCTGAACCGGGCAGAATTCGAATATCTCTCTATCGGCAGGAACAACTATGATACCACCAGGATGCTGACCAGTGGTCCTCTTCGTCCCAGTACAGCCATTTGCAAGTACAAGTTCTTCTGAATTAGAGAAGCTCTTTCCAGTGTTTTCCTCGTATTTCTTCACATACCCAAAAGCTGTCTTCTCGGCGATTGTGGCAACTGTTCCAGCTTTAAAGATGTTCTCCTCACCGAATATTTCACCGACAAATTTATGGGCGACAGGCTGATATTCACCGGCAAAGTTGAGATCGATATCCGGCTCCTTATCACCATTGAATCCAAGGAATGTTGCAAACGGAATGTTCAGACCATTCTTGTTCATATTGGTTCCACATTTTTCACATACTCTATCAGGCATATCAAAGCCAGTATCATACTTATCCAGCTGATCTGTAAACTTTAAATTATGGCACTTCGGACATATATAATGTGGCTCAAGCGGATTTACTTCAGTAATTCCTGCCATTGTAGCTGCAAATGAAGAACCTACCGAACCTCGGCTACCTACAAGATAACCGTCCTTGTTTGACTTTTCAACGAGAAGCTGCGCTGCTACGTACATAACAGCGTACCCATTGCTTATGATAGAATTGAGCTCTGTATCGAGCCTATCCAGAACTTCCTTAGGGAGTGGATCTCCGTATATGCTCTTAGCCCTCGCATAGCACGATTCTCTTAGCGTCTCATCTGCTCCTTCGATGCTAGGTGGGCACTTCTCATCTGGTACTGGCTGGAACTCTTCAGTCATGGACGCTATGAGGTTAGTATTATCTATGACTATCTCCTTAGCCCTATCACCTAGATATTCAAATTCCTTGAGCATCTCAGCGGTAGTTCTAAGGTAAAGGGAGTTTGAGTTCGTATCATTGAATCCGACCATCGACATGACGATATTACGGTAAATAGCAGATTCTTTATCTGGATAGTGTGAATCTGTAGTTGCAACGACAGGCTTTCTTAACCTATCTCCTAGCTCAACGATCTTCATATTCATATCGATGAGGTCCTGCTTGCTAGTCACATGAGGATATCTATCGCTATTTATTAAAAAGTGATTGTTTCCAAGTGGCTGAATCTCTAAATAATCATAATATGATGCAATCTTGAGCAGCTCCTCATCTGAAGCACCTTTTAACACCGCTTGAAAGACTTCCCCAGCCTCGCATGCGCTTCCAATAATAAGTCCTTCCCTATACTTATCTAAAACCTTTCTTGGAAGCTGCGGTCTTCTATAAAAATAGTCGATATGCGTATATGAAACTATCTTGTAAAGGTTCTTAAGTCCAGTAGGATTCTTGGCGATTAGGATTATATGATATGTATTTCGCTTTTTACTCAGATTAATATTGCCGCTCTCATCATACGCGTCATCATCTGGATAGAGATACCCTTCCATACCGTATAGAATCTTAATATTTTTTCCTTTTTTTGCGAGCTTCTTTGCTGTATTAGCAGCATCAGGAAATGACTGTACAACACCATGGTCAGTAATTGCTATAGCAGGCTGCCCCCATTCGGCAGCTTGCTTTACCATTTCTTCTACATCATTAAACCCATCGTTTTCACTCATTCTAGTGTGGGCATGTAGCTCTACTCGCTTTTGCCCATCATACGTTTCTTTCCTAGTGCTCTTTACAGATTTATTGATGCTATTAGCAATCATGACGTTCTCATGAATATACTCGTCATATCTAATATCACCCTGAGCGATTATCTCGTCGCCATTTGATACTAATTCATTAACTGCATCAAATTCTTGCTTACTCTTTATAAATGCCTTTACAGCAACAGCCTTCGGTCCTCTGCTGATCCTAAGCGTCATAACCCAGAAGTTCTTCTTCTTAGTATCCTTAATCTCTATTTCGAACACAGTTCCTGATACAGCAACCTTAGTTCGAGCACCAGAAATCTCTGCAAGATTCTCATAAGCAGTTTCAGCCATGGTAATTCTCTTGCCAAGTATTATCCCATTATTATTCATTTTTGGATTCTCAGCAGGCTTGCTATTTGCCCTTGATCCTTGCTGCTTGCTTTCTCCATAGCTCTCGTCATAGAAATAATTAAACTTAACATCATTTATATTTCCGAGTGACTTGATGAGTCTATCCCTCATGACACGCTCTAGTCTTGGCTTTACGTCAAAGTTTACGAGCATATCGAGTTCTAGCACTAATCCATCACTATCAAGAGATATGTTCTTGAAAGATAATGTTAGCTCATCTGCAGGCTTACCAGCAGACTCACTTACCTCTTCTGAAGTCAGTATTCCATTAGGTACTTCAATCATCGATTAATTTTCTCCATCAATGCATTATTTCTTAGTCATATCATTCGACACTATATCAATAAGAGTGGGAATCAACTCGTCTTCAGGCACCTTTGCGATTATCTCTCCATGGGCAAATACAAGCCCTTCCTTATTACCACCGGCAATTCCGTAATCTGCCTCTCTTGATTCGCCCGGTCCATTCACTACACATCCCATGACCGCTATCTTGAGTGGCTTTAAACCGAGTAGCGCTCTTCTATCACCAAGTTCTCTTAGGCTTTCTTCAGCTTCATTGGCCATTTCAATTAAATTGACCTCAGTTCTGCCGCAAGTCGGACATGAAACAATTTCTATGCTCTTCTCCCTAAGACCGACAGACTCGAGTATTTTACGTCCAAATATAACTTCATTTACCGGATCATCTGTAAGAGATACGCGAAGAGTGTCTCCTACTCCAGCGAGAAGCAATCCCCCGATCCCTACGGCCGACTTAAGCCTACCATTCTCAGGGGTTCCTGACTCAGTTATACCTATATGAATAGGATGGTCTGTCATCTCCTTAACTAGCATGTGAGCGTCATAGTTCATCTTGACATTAGACGATTTAATAGATAGCACTAAATCATCAAATCCCATTCGCTCAATCTTGCTAAGAGTATCTATCGCACTCTCTGCGAGCGCAGCAGCTGTAACCCCACCATATTTAGCCAGTAGTTTTTTATCAAGCGAACCAGAATTAACTCCTACACGGATTGGAATTCCCTTGTTGCCAGCAGCTTCAACTACCTTAGCAACTCTATCATCGGCACCGATATTACCTGGATTGATTCTGATCTTATCTGCACCAGCCTCAATTGCCGCAAGTGCTAGTTTATAGTTAAAATGAATATCTGCTACGAGTGGCATCTCCGTCTCTTGACATACTTTAGCAAACGATTTTGCCGCAGCTTCATCAGGAATCGCAACTCTTACTATGTCACAACCAGCAGATTCAAGTGCTTTAATTTGCGCAAGAAGTTTCTCGCTATCTCTTGTATCTACATTTGTCATCGACTGAATTGATACTGGTGCACCTCCGCCAATAAGAACTCTGCCGCATCTAACCTGTTTAGTCATACTACTACCTACCCATCTGTTAATGTCTCAATAACTTAGACAAATCTTGCCATGTGATAAGCACAAAAAGTGCCATGAGAATGGCAAATCCTGCTAAATGCATATATCCTTCCACCTTAGTAGAAATCATATTCCCGGTAATTTTTCTAATCAAAACAAATATAATTCTACCACCATCGAGCGCTGGAAAAGGCAAAAGATTTATAATCGCCATATTTAGACTGATAAGAGCAACAAGATATAAATACGATAAAGTTCCAGTATGAGCTGTTTTGTTCACAAGGCCTGCCATTCCCACAGGACCTGTCACGCTATCTCTATCTATCCCCTTATGCACCATCTGCCTAAGCGCACCTAGCATCTGGCTGTTAAGATTCCAAGTGACCTTCACACCTTGTCCTGCACAAGCAAAAACATTATGTGATGCCCTAGATACTATACCGATTACTAGCCTTCCATCCTTGTCCTTAGTCGGTGTAATGGTATATGCATGATTCTTTCCATCACGCTCTACTACAACCTTCATCGCTTTACCGTCAGTATTCTTAGAGATTGTTGTCACAGTGTCTAACCATGATGACGTTTCTTTTCCGTCTATAGATGTTATTCTATCACCAGCGACTAAACCTGACGTCGCTGCTGGCGAACCTGAAACCACCTTATCTAGGGTATTAGTCGGCACCCCAACATATATGGTTATTATAATCATCAAAATTAATGCAACAAGCACATTAACAGCAGCGCCAGAAGCTAAAACAATTAATCTCTGCCAAGCTGGCTTATTGTTAAATGCCCCCTCTTCATCACTTTCTTCATTCTCCGCTTCCATCGCACAAAAACCACCTATAGGAATGGCTCTTAGTGAATATTTCGTCTCGCCCCTGTCTTTACTTGCGAGAAGTGGTCCCATGCCTATTGCAAACTCATTTACTTTGATATGAAAGATTTTAGCCGTTATCAGATGCCCAAATTCATGAGGAACTGTGATTATCATGAGCATCAATATTGTCAGAATTACCGTTAGTATCATATAAATCACTTTTACTTAAAGAGCTCTTTTGCCCTAGCTCTCGCTTCCTTATCAATCTCTAAAATATCTTCAATCGTCTGTGGTTTCACCGACTTATGTTCGTCCATCAATCTGCGAAGCGATCTCTGTATGTCGAGAAAATCTATCTTACCATCTAGAATCATCGCTACAAGCTCTTCATTGGCACCATTAAGCAGTATTGGATAACTACCCCCTTTTTCAATAGCCTCATATGCCATAGATAGGCATTCGAACACATTTGTATCAGGCTTTTCAAAGTGGAGTGTTGAACCTTCCGTGAACATGTTTAAGCTCTTACCGGAGTAATGAAGCCTACTTGGATATCCAAGCGCAAGGCTTATCGGAATTCGCATGTCTGGAAGCCCGAGTTGTGCGATAATCGAAGTATCATCAAACTCTACCATCGAGTGAACGATGCTCTCTGGATGAACATGAACGTCAATCTTATCGGGCTCTATATCAAAAAGCCATCTTGCTTCAATAACTTCTAACCCCTTATTCATCATTGTAGCTGAATCGATGGTGATTTTACGCCCCATGCTCCACTTCGGGTGATTTAGTGCTTCCTGTAAAGACACCTTCTCAAGCTGCTCCAGGCTATATCCTCTAAATGGTCCACCAGAAGCCGTGAGTAAAATCCTCCTCACCTTTCTTCCGCTATTCCCTTCTAAGCATTGAAAGATTGCGCTGTGTTCACTATCCACTGGGAGTATTTGTACGCCTTTCTCAGAAGCAAGTTTCATAATCAAACTACCCCCTGCAACAAGTGTCTCCTTATTAGCAAGTGCGATATCCTTTCCCGTCAAAATTGCCTCATAAGTAGGTGCCATACCACTTATTCCCATCAAAGCATTGAGTACGATATCAGCATCAACCTTAACAATTTCTCTTAATCCATTGTCACCAATATTCACTTCAATAGCAGGAAAAGCCGCACTCACTTGTGCGGCTGCTTCTTTATTTCCAACGCATACGGCTTCTGGTTTAAATTCCTGAATCTGTTCTATCAGACTATCTATCCTGTTTTTGCAAGATAGCGCCACAACCTTGAACTTATCTGGATTCTCTCTAACTATATCCAAGGTCTGAGTTCCAATTGAACCCGTGCTACCGAGCAAAATTATTCTCTTTATTCCCATTTTTCCTATCTACCCTTAATGAATAAAAAATACCGAGAAATAATATACAAAAGGTGCAACGAAAAGCACACTATCGAATCTATCTAGTATTCCGCCATGACCAGGTATTATTTTGCCATAGTCCTTAATTCCCATCTGTCTTTTAAATGCAGAAGCAGTTAAGTCTCCAGCCATCGATACCGCACCACCGAGAACACCAATAATCGCGCACTGCACTACGATGTCCGGCATGACGAAGTAACCAAATAGAGCAGAAAAAATCGATGCCCCTGCGAGTCCCCCAATTGCCCCTTCAATTGTTTTCTTCGGGCTGAGATTAGGTGCCATCTTATGCTTTCCAAACGCCATACCTGAAAAATACGCCATAATATCAGCTCCAAATGCAGCTATTAAAACGAGCCAAGTTAGATGTTTATATCTAGATGCATCAATAAGCACTATGAAATATGGAAATAGCACAACATATACTATACCTGTAAGTGTAGCGATTGAGTCGCTAATTCCGCGACTCTTGATATCCCATCCATAAACTAGGCTCGCCATAACTGAAGCAACAAGCCATACTCCAACAAAATCCGATACATTGCCAAGTGTAAGGTATCCCGCATATAAGATAACGGCCATAGCAATGGCAATCTTACGCGAAGGTCTAATATCACAGGCATTGAATCCATCAAAGAATTCTTTTACTCCAATTACCGATATTAGGAGCGCGGCTCCTACAAGCCAGATACCACCAAAATAAAGTACTGCGAGCAGCGGCAACATCACTAGTGCCGAGATAATTCTAGTTTTCATTACTTATCTTCCTTTTCTCTCCCGCCAAATCGCCTCTTACGATGTGAGAATTTCTCAATCATAGCCGTAAACTCTTCTGGTGAATAATCTGGCCACAGTGTGTCAGTAAACATCATTTCACTATAAGCAGCTTGCCAGATTAAGAAGTTTGACAGTCGTTCTTCACCACTCGTTCTTATGATTAAATCTGGATCAGGAATATTCTTATGCAGGACACCAGTATACAGATGATTTGATACCTCATCCTCTGTCACATCAACCGAAATCCCTTCATCTGCAAGAGCCTGTCTATCAATTATAATCTCGTTGATAGCCTTAACAATCTCATCTCTACCGCCGTAATTTAATGCAATATTGAATACAAGTCCATCGTTATCCCTTGTCTTGTCAAGTAGTTCATCTATCGCTCTTACGGAATCGCCTGGTAGCATATTATAGTCACCAAGTATGTTGATACGAACGTTATTCTTAATAAGCTCTTTTAGCTCTGAGTCCACATATTTGATTATAAGCTTAAATATACCAGAGACCTCTTCTGTACTACGCTTCCAGTTTTCCGTAGAAAAAGCATAAACTGTTAAGTACTTAATTCCAAGATTTGAAGCGGTGATAACTATCTGTTTCATCGCTTGCATACCTGCATTATGCCCGAATAGGCGCGGTCTATTCTTGCTCTTAGCCCATCGCCCATTACCATCCATAATAACAGCTACATGCGTGGGTAATTTACCAATCTCTAACATCCTGCAACCTCATAAAAAGCAAACGTGACCTAGGCCACGTTTACTAAGAATTATACTTCCATTACTTCCTTGTTTTTACTTTCAATGATAGCATCGATTTCCTTAACAGCCTTGTCTATCTTTTTCTGAACATTATCTAGTTCGCTCTTGCAGTCATCTTCAGTAATTTCGTGCGCCTTCTCTTGCTTTTTAAGCTCTTCGTTTTCCTCACGTCTTATATTGCGCACTGCAACTTTTGCATCCTCTCCAAACTTCTTGACATGTTTAATCAGTTCCTTGCGTCTCTCCTCAGTTAGCTGCGGAATTGTAAGTCTGATTACCTTTCCATCATTGGATGGATTTAATCCTAAATTTGCTTCATTTATAGCATGCTCAATATCCCCAATTGAACTTGCATCAAAAGGTGCAACCATGAGTGTGCGTGGATCTGGTGTTGTGATGTTGGAAAGTGACTTTAGAGGAGTTGGTACTCCATAATAACTAACCATTACCTTGTCGAGAAGTGCTGGATTTGCTCTTCCTGCTCGAACTGTGTTCAGGTTCTCTTTAAGAACGTTTTTAGTAACTTCAATCTTCTCTTCTAAGCTCTTCTTAGCCATGATTTCCTCCGTGATAGTTAATATAAATTTTTAAATATTGCCAAACAAAGCGATGAGTAACTACTCTACTAGAGTACCTATATTCTCACCATTTATTACTTTCATGAGTCCGCCTTCTTCTGCAAGTGCAAAGACATATAGCTTAATGGAATTGTCCTTGCAAAGAGTTGCTGCAGTTAGATCCATAACTTTTAAATCCTTCTCAACGATATCCATATACGTCAAGTGTTCATATCTAACAGCGCTTGGATCAAGCTTTGGATCCGCAGAATATACAGCATCAATAGCCTTTGCCATGAGAATAACCTCGGCGTCCATCTCAGCTGCCCTAAGAGCAGCAGTCGTATCTGTTGAGAAGAACGGACTTCCAGTTCCTCCACCGAATATTACGACCTTGCCCTCTTTCAAATAATCGAGAGCTTTGCGCCTAGAGTATCCTTCAGCCATATCCCTAATCTCAATAGCTGTCATAACTTTCGCTTCACAACCGATTGAGAGAAGCGAATCCTGCAAGGCTAAGGCGTTCATAACCGTGGCAAGCATACCCATGTAATCGGCAGTAGCCCTATCTATACTTCCACCGGTACGACCACGGAAGAAATTTCCTCCACCGACGACAATAGCTACATCAACACCATTCGCTCTGATTTCCTTTATCTGCTTAGCGGTCTTGAGAGTCACATCTGGATTAACCCCAAATTTATCTTCTCCAGCAAGCGCCTCGCCACTCAGTTTAATCAAAACTCTTTTGTACTTAATGCCCATGATAACTCCTTATGATATCTATTTTTTGATGTCCGCTAGGTACATAACTGTAAACTTGTTACCGTCTTCAGATAGCTCAATGAGTTTCTGATATTCTGCTGCTTTACCGCTGCTGCTCTTTGACTGTATGAACTGCTGCAGCAAATCGTATACACGCTCTTCCTTTTCTGGTTCCATATAATCAAAGGAAACATCCTTCATCCCTTTGAATGTTCTCACGGTTTTAAAGAAATCCTCCTCGTTGCACACACCATCGATTAGACCGAGTTCTTTGGCTTGACTAGCTGAATAGACACGTCCATCCGCAATCTCTCGCACTCTACTCTCGGACATATTACGGCCCTTAGCAACAATCCTAACAAATTGATTATATGCTTCATCTATTAAACTCTGAAGTATTTCACGTTGCTCATCTGTGAGTTCAGTTGTCATGCTGCCCATAGCTTTATTTCGACCGCTGGTAATCGTATTGGTCTTAATACCGAGCTTATCTAGCAAACCTCTAACATCATAGAGAGTCCCAGTCTTAACACCTATTGATCCGGTCCATGTATTTCGATTAGCATAAATCTTATCTCCAGCCATCGCGATATAGTATCCACCAGATGCGGCCTGATCTTGAAAATAGAAATAAACCGGACGCTTTGTCTCACTCTTATACTTCATGAGTTCCTCGTATAATTCGTCGGATGTATAAACACTACCACCTGGAGAATTAACTCGGATGACAATACCTTTATTAGACGAATCATCAATCAGTTCATTGATTGTATGCATCGTCCAATTATGATTATAAGTAGCCCTCGCACTAACATCGCCAATTTCGCCCTGAACATCTAGAACGGCAACTGAATTGCCTCCAAACGAACTTTTTCCAGAAACGGAGCTGAACCTAGCCCCACCAATATATGCGAGCGTTGTGAGCACTATACCTATAGTCAGCATAAGAACAAGGACTATTATCACAGCTATAAGCCATGAATTCTGGCTCTTTGTAGCTTGTCTACTCTTACCGCCGTAATTATCCTTGATATTATTATCTCTCATATTTTAATCCCTATATCCTATATATTAATCGATTAAGTAAATGTATAACTAACCATATGTTAGCAAATATCTCAATTATTATCTAGGTGTTATATCAATAACTTCTGCTGAATCTACTGCTGCACTAACAAGAGCCTCTACATCTAGTGCTTCTTCGGACTTTTCAATTTTACTTAGCTTTGGCTTTGTAACAGGATGCTTAGGCAAGAATACCGTGCAGCAATCTTCATAGGGCTGAATTGAGATATCATACGTTCCAATCTCCTTAGCCTTATCCATAATATCCACTTTATCCATGGCTATCAGCGGTCTCATAACTGGCATCTTAACTACACTGTCAGTAACTACAAGAGCTTCTGCGGTCTGGCTGGCAACCTGACCGAGATCCTCTCCAGTTATCAGCATCATATCTTTCTTTCGAACCGCAATACTCTCGGCTATACGCATCATGAAACGTCTAACGAGTAGCGTCGTCTCCTCTTCAGGGCAGTTTTTTACAATTTCTTCCTGAATCGGGAGAAGGTTTACAACATGCATTCTAATGGTTCCCATATATCCAGCAAGTGTCGCACAGAGATCCTCGACTTTCTGCTGGGCACGAGGACTGGTATAAGGATATGAATGGAAATGAACAGCCTCGATCCTCATACCACGTTTCGCCATCATAAATGCTGCCACTGGACTATCTATGCCTCCAGACATTAGGATTAGCCCTTTGCCATTCGTCCCAAGAGGTAGCCCACCAAAGCCTTTTATCTTATCCCTAAATATATATGTACCTTCACGGCGCACATCTACATATAATTCACAGTCAGGATTATGAACATCCACAGACAAAACCTTGCACGTTTTAAGAATCTTAGCTCCCACTATCCTGCCAATCTCTGGTGACTGTATAGGAAAAGTCTTATCAGCACGCTTTCCTTTTACTTTGAAGGTCTTAATTCCCTCTTTCTCTATAAGCTCCATCATGAACTCTGCTGCAGCTTCGCCGATTTTCTCGATATCTTTTTCCGCTTCAACGGCTGGACTTACTGAAGCAACACCAAAAACCTTTGAAACTCTTCTTATTACATCTTCTCTATCAATTTCCTTAGGAACCTTTATAATCATGAGTCCGTCATTCCACTTCGATTCTGTATTTTCATACGAAGTGAGAACCCCACGAACTCTCTCAAGAAGCACTCTCTCAAAATATGGCTTATTCATGCCCTTAAGCGCAACTTCTCCACATCTAACAATGTAAATATTTTTCTCGTTCATCATAACACCTATCTGAAGCTACCTAATCTTCTAAATCTTTTAACAGCTGCTGAGACCTTAGCAACAACCTCATCCATCTCCTCTAGCGTATTAAACTCAGAGATACTAAATCTAATAGCACCTTCAATTTCTTTGTGACCTAGCCCCATTGCAGCCAGTACATGGCTATCGCTATTCTTATGAGATGAGCATGCCGAGCCCGTTGATACGAATATCTCATCCTGCTCTAAAGTATGAAGTATGACTTCCCCCCTAGCACCTAGAAATGAAACATTAAGAACCGAAGGAAAGCGCTTTCCATAATCAGAAACGTCAACCCCCACATCTATAGTGCCGTTAACTATTATATCATCAAGTTCAGACATTAGGCCTTCACGTAGTCGATTATTTAAATTGATGATATGTAATTGCTTTTCTGCCAAATTATCATAAGCAAGCTCTGTAGCTAACCCAAGTCCTGATATGCCCTGCGTATTCTCCGTGCCAGAACGATTCCCGTTCTCCTGACCGCCTCCAGTGATGAATGCAGGAAGCTTGAGTCCTGACTTCATATACATCGCTCCAACGCCCTTAGGTGCATGAAATTTGTGACCACTTATTGTAATTAAATCAAAAGGCACTGATCTAAGATTCATCTTACCAAATGCCTGAACTGCATCAGTATGAAATAGTATATTTGTTCCATGAGCTTTATTGTAATCCTTGACAAGATCATATGCTGCTAAGATAGGCTGAATCATGCCAGTTTCATTATTTACAGCCATCAGTGTGACCAGTATTGCATTATCGTCTAATTCCTCTTTTAAACAATCTAGCTTAATAGTTCCGGTATTATCCACATCGAGATAGCATATTTCAAATCCATCTTCAGCTAGTTTCTTGCAAGGTTCCATAATCGCAGGGTGCTCAATCTTAGATGTGATAATTTTGTTACCTCTTCGTCTCAGCTTTCTCGCGGTGCTCAATATGGCGGTATTATCACCTTCGGTACCGCCAGAATTGAATATGATTTCCCCGTTTGCTGGGAAGGCTTTGGAAACCTGTCCTCTTGCTTCGCGAATTAACTCGGCGCTCCTAAAGCCGAGCATATGTAGCGATGAAGGGTTTCCAAAGTCTTCCTTACTCAGTTTATATATGAGCTCTGTCACTTCCTCGTATTGACATGTTGTTGCACTATTATCTAGATATATCATTATTTCTCCAATATCATTGATTGCTTTTAAAAAGCTCTCCGCAAGCGGAGAGCTTAATTTTACTTTGCATAATCTATTGCGCGAGTCTCTCTGACTACATTGACCTTGATGTTACCAGGATACTCAAGCTCAGCTTCAATCTTCTTAGCAATTTCTCTAGCCAGCATCGGAATTTCATCATCCTTAACCTGGTTTGGCTTAACTGCAACTCTGATTTCACGACCAGCTTGAATAGCATATGACTTATCAACGCCTTTAGTAGTATTTGCAATATTCTCTAGGCTCTGAAGTCTCTTTATATAAGCTTCAAGAGTCTCTCTTCTTGAGCCTGGTCTAGCAGCAGATAGAGCATCTGCAGCACCTACAAGAACTGCTTCAAGTGTCGTTGCTTCAACATCTCCGTGGTGAGCTTCAACTCCATTGATAACCTTCCAGGACTCCTTATACTTCTTGCAGATATTCACACCTATCTCTACATGTGTTCCTTCAACTTCGTGATCGATAGACTTTCCAATATCATGGAGTAATCCTGCTCGTTTTGCTAACCTTGGATCAAGCCCTAGTTCCGAAGCCATCATACCTGCAAGGAGAGCAACTTCTACGGAGTGCTTTAACACATTTTGACCATATGAAGTTCTGTATTTTAGTCTACCTAAAAGCTTAACCATCTCAGGATGGAGATTGTGAACACCTGTCTCGAAGCAAGCCTGTTCACCCTCCTCCTTGATAATGTTGTTGACTTCCTTTGTAGCCTTCTGTACCATCTCCTCGATGCGCGCTGGATGAATTCTTCCGTCTGAAATAAGCTTCTCGAGCGCTCTTTTAGCGATCTCTCTTCTTACTGGATCGAATCCTGATAAAATTACCGCCTCTGGTGTATCATCTATGATTAAATCGACTCCAGTTAGTGTCTCAATGGCTCTGATATTTCTTCCTTCTCTTCCGATGATACGGCCTTTCATATCATCGTTAGGAAGTGCCACTACTGAAACAGTCGTCTCTGCAACCTGGTCAGCCGCACATCTCTGAATTGCTAAAGTAATTATCTCTCTAGCCTTCTTATCTGCCTCATCCTTAGTTTCTTCTTCAACTCTAGTTATAATGGCCGAGGCATCTTTTCTCACATCCTTCTCGATTTCTTCAAGCAGGAGGTGCTTTGCCTCATCCTTTGAGTAACCGGAAATCTTCTCAAGTTCAGCAATTTGCTTCTCAATGTACTGATCGATTTCCTTATGCTTCTCATCCATCGAGCGCTCACGTTTTGATAAGCCCTCTTCTCTACGCTCGATGCTTTCTAGTTTCTTTTCAATGTTTTCTTCCTTCTGAAGAATACGTCTTTCAGCTCTAGTAACCTCATTACGTCTGTCGCGAATTTCGTTCTCGAGATTTTCCTTGATTTGGTGCACCTCTTCTTTGGCTTCAAGAACCTTTTCTTTCTTGAGATTCTCAGCGGAACTTTCCGCATCAAGAATTATGTTCTGAGCCTTTTGCTCTGCACTTCCAATTTCTTTCTCTCCGACACGCTTACGCACACTGTAGCCAAGCAGCAATCCAATAATTAGGAATGCTATACCAGCCACCATAGTTATTAATAGCGGTGTCATGTTCAACTCCTTATTTAGTTATTTGTTAGTAATACAGTATATTTTTACTTATTAATTATTAAAAATAAGCATTTCGTGTATATAATCATACTGATTAATTATATATTTTAATGAAAACATAGTCAACTATTAGAGAATCTCTCTAATCACGCGTTCCGCTATTTTATCGAAATTTCTAGCTATATATGTGTCTCTTTTTGCCACTATTGGTATGCCAATATTACACGAAGCACGAATATTTTCATCCTCCATAATCACACCTAGTAGTTGTGATCTAAAACGCAAGTCGATCTCTACCAAGCTAGGCCCACATCCAAGATCATCACTCACAGGCATAACTCTATTTAAGACATAATGCCTGTTCATAATCTCGTTTTTGATCAATCTATCCTCTATAGCGTCTGCGTCTCTTATTGCAGAGTAATCTGGAGTTGTAACTATTATTACTTCATCAGCAGAACTATGGCACAAATCAACAGCACGATTTATACCTGGTGCACCGTCCATAATCACGATATCATACTCACCTTTAAGGTGTTCTATAAGTTCATCGATATCCGCCCTTGATATATCAATCCAGTTTCCACCTTGATGTGCAGGGATTATAGCAAGCTTATCCACAAAGTTAGAATGTATGATTGCATCCCTAGGTTCACATGTTCTCATAATTACATCATAAACATCAAATATCGCTTCATTTTGAACACCAAGATAGAGATCCAAATCTCTCATCCCCATATTCATATCAAGCAAAATAACACGCTTACCCATATATGCAAGCGTTAATCCGATGTTCGCAGTAAATGTGGACTTTCCCGTGCCACCTTTTCCAGACGTGATGTAAATTGTTTTGGACACCTTATCACACTCTCCATTTAAGAATCTTGTTCAATAATTCCTTCGCTTCTTAGACTAACATAGCTGTCACATCCGACTATTATGTGATCAAGTAGCTTTATCCCTACTATCTTGCCAACCGCTTCGAGTCTTTTTGTTGCTGCAATATCAAGGTTACTAGGCGTAGGGTCACCGCTAGGATGATTATGTGCAATTATAATGGCTGCAGCACTACGCCTTATAGCAATGCTATAAACCTCTCTAGGATGGATATCGGCAGAATTTAATTCACCAATAGAGACCGTATATTCAGATTCAATTTTACACTTTGTATTAAGAATAAACATCTGAACATGCTCGCGCTTTGCCCCACGCATACGCTCCATATAAATTTCAGCTATATCCTCAGCAGTTGTAATTGTCTTACCGGATTGTAGACTAGACCTTCTAACGCGTCTAGCTAGTTCCATGCTAGCAACAATTGAGCAAGCTTTGCTAATCCCTATACCGTCTACATTAAGCAGCTCTCTAGCATCCACACTAGCGATATTCTGTGATAAATCATCAGTGTAGTTCATCACTTCTTCCGCTAACTGAATCACCTTCTTTTCTGCTGTTCCAGTCCTTAAAATTAAAGCCAAAAGTTCGACATCAGAAAGTGATGATGCCCCAGAATACATTAGTTTTTCCTGTGGTAACCTGTATAGGTTGTTATTTTCATTATCCATATATAACCCTCTCTCGAGAGCAACACAATAGAATTATATCAAAACACCCTGTCTGCAACAAGCGCAGACAGGGTCCAAAATTCCTTAATTTAAAATATTAAATTTCAATTATTATATGGGTTCTAATATCTACCACGCTGGAGTATTGTTAAATTCTTAAGTGCCAGAAAAAGCATCATTACAAGCATCATAATTAACGCTTTTTCAACATAAATATTGTCAACTACCGCATAATTACAGATAATTCCTGCGAGAAACACTAACATAGCCATAAAGCAGTACCTTAAGCGAGCAGCGTACATTATAATCTCTTTACGTTTCTTGTCTTTTTGACCAACTGTAGTTACATACTTCACCACATAAAGAACACTAAGCACTGCCTGAAACAAGATTATCGCTGTAAAACCATACAGAATCTTTTTATCCGTTGTTCCAAAAAATCCAGCTATTTCAGAATGGAACAAGATAAGTATATCGAACAAAAATATCAGGTAACAATACCCTCTAACTTTACCAAGTGCAATCGCACCTTCTTTCATACATGACCTCCATTACTAATTGCACGAAACTCTTGCGGCCATAGTTACAATTGTATTTACAACCTCATCAATAGTCATATCAGAAGTATCTAACCTAATCGCATCTTCAGCCTGAACTAATGGATTAAGCTTCCTATTCATATCCTGATAATCTCTATCTTTGATTTCCTCGTGTATCTCATCAAGATTTGCTTTTATCCCTTTTGACCTAAATTCATCATATCTACGGCGAGCCCTAACCATAGAATCAGCAGTTAAAAAAACCTTGAGTTCTGCATCTGTCAAAACATTGGTTCCTATGTCCCGCCCGTCCATGATTACACTTTTACCAGCAGCAATTCTTCGCTGTATGTCGACAAGCTTGCTTCTAACTTCTGGTATTTGAGAATAAATTGATGCAAACTTAGAAATCTCCTGAGTTCTTATAATATCGCTGACATCATCCCCGTCGAGAATAATCTTACCATTCACAAAATCAATAGTCGTCTCCTCTAATATATTGCTAATAGATATTAAATCATCAGGTTTAATTCCCTTGCGATTGAGTTTTAGTCCTACAGCACGATACATAGCACCAGTATCAATATACTCGAGACCTAGCTTATCGCCTACAAGCTTGGCTATAGTACTTTTGCCTGCACCACCAGGTCCATCAATAGCAATTCTTATCATCTTCGCACCTTAATTCTCGTCAGCGGAATCTTCTTCGCCAGTCGACTCTTTTACATATCTCTCTGCGTCGTGACCATTTCTATCCTTTCCCAGCAGATTATTGATTTCTTTTACAAAGGTATCTACATCCGTAAATCTATGATATACAGATGCAAATCTTACATATGCTACCTGATCTAAATCACGAAGTTCATCCATGATAAGAGCCCCTATCATCTTGCTGTCTATCTCTTTTTCCATAGTGTTGTTTAGGCCACGTTCAATGTTATCGGCAATTCTCTGCACGTCATCGTACTTAACCTTGGTTTTTTCGCAAGCCTTTAATACACCATTTATCAGTTTGTTGCGGTCAAAACTCTCTCTAGTACCATCACTTTTTATGACCACAAGCAGCGAGTTTTCAATCTTCTCGAATGTTGTAAAACGCTTATGACACTTGTCGCACTCACGACGACGTCTAATAGCAAGACCTTCTTCAACAGGTCTAGAATCAACAACCTTTGTATCGGGATTACCACAATAAGGGCACTTCATATCGTTCCTCCATGTTTAATTAACAATAAAAAGTTTCGTAGCATATGATTTATCAATTTATTTATGGTTTATCTTAATTAAGTATATATAAGGGTTGGCATTCAGCATAAAGCTACGGCAAAAGTTATTTTGCAATGCTGTCCTTTAGGATTTTCGCCATAACCTTCTCGTACACCATGGTGTCGTACAGATTGTTCTGATCAGCATATTTTTCAATCGACATACCAGCAGCCTTTTCATACTGAGAGCGTGTATAACCTGCGTCCTTAAGAAGTTTATCTAAGTACTCCTTGTATTCCTTGTCAGATACTTTGATATTATACTGCTTAGCTAGAGCAAATAGCACAAGTTCTTGCCTAACAGTATTCTTTGCTGCAACTTTCGCTTGGTTTTCAAAAGCTTTTTTGGACATACCCATCGAGCTCTTTAAATACTTCTCGTAAGACATATCGTTTTTCTTAGCTAGAGACTTATACGTGTCAATCATCTTCTTCTGAGCATCCTTAAGCTCCTTACTAGGATATTTCTTAATCTTGCTTGAGTTCAATATCTTCTGGAACAATTCCTGTTTCTCAGAGCTTGCTGCTTGAGCTTTCTTATCCTTCAAAAGCTGTTCTTTGAGATTTTTCTCATACTCAGCTTTGTTCTTGAATTTTGTATTCTTTTTTACAAATTCATCAGTATACTCAGGTGTAACAGTCTTAACTAGAGAGTTAAGCTTTATTGTAAACGTCGCTTTCTTACCTGAAAGCTCATTGTTATTAGAATAGTTAGCAGGGAAAGTAACCGTTATATCAAAAGTCTCTCCTACCTTATGTCCAACTATCTGCTCAGCAAATCCACTGATAAAATTACTATCTCCTAGATTCAGTTCATATCCAGTAGCAGATCCACCATCAAACTTCTTGCCGTTAATCTTACCTGTATAATCAATGTTAACTATGCTATCTGAAGCTGCAGTTCCTTCTTTTATCTGTTCCTTGGTTTTCGCCTGTTCCAACGTAGTATTAATTGCATCCTGAACCTCAGCATCGCTCACTGAAGCATCAGCCTTGGTGTACTCAAGATTCTTATATTTGCCTAGCTTTACATATTTACTAAAATCATCATAGTTATACTTGTCTGGTACAGATGCTCCACCGCACGCAGTAAGCATGAGTGCACCGGCTACCATAACCGCCACAATTGTCGACTTGCATATTTTGTTACGTGACATATTAAAACCCCTTATATATTGTACTTGAAGTTGTCTATACTTATAAATTCTTTCAATATATATTATCATAGCAAAATCGAGGGTTCAACGAGTTTCACAGTAACCACACGAGTATTACAATTAATAAATCTTAAGAAATAACAAATGACAGGGATAATTCCCTGTCATTTGAGTTAATCATTATTTTCTTGTTCTCTGCGCTTTGCAAGTGCAGCCTCTTTACGTGCTTTTGCTCTTTCTCGCTTAAGAACTTCATTTCTCGCCGTTAACCCCCACCAAGTAACCGCGCACACAGCAACGATTAGGCCAGCGATAAATATAACGCCAACATGGCTTAGAAAATATTCCATTATTAGTTAGCCTTCTTTGCCAGTTCGCAAAGCTCAGCAAAACCTGCAGCATCATAGATAGCCATCTCGGAGAGCATCTTTCTGTTTAGCTCTACGCCGGACTTCTTTAGACCGTTCATCAGGTTGCTATAGTTAATGCCGTTAGCTCTTGCAGCAGCATTAATTCTTGCAATCCAGAGTCTTCTATATTCTCTCTTCTTGTTCTTTCTTCCAACGAAAGCAGATCTTAGAGCTCTCATAACTGCAGGGTTAGCAGCTCTGAAGTTCTTGCTTCTCTGTCCGTAGAAGCCCTTTGCCTGCTTTAAAATCTTCTTGTGTCTCTTATGAGCGTTTACGCCCTTCTTTACTCTTGCCATATCTTAAAACCTCCCTAAACTACTTTGCCATTGATCTAAGCATACGCTTTGTATCTGCACTAGTAAGCACTGTGGACTTACGAAGACCTCTCTTTCTCTTGGCAGTCTTCTTTGTCAGAATATGGCTCTTAAATGCCTTGTTTCTCTTAATCTTACCTGAACCAGTAAGCTTCATTCTCTTGCTTGCGCCTCTATGAGACTTCATCTTGTTCTTTGCCATAATGATTTCCTCCTAAGTTGTTAATTCATTACTTACTATTCTTTGGTGATAGGAACATAGTAAGACTTCGTCCCTCAAACTTTGGCTTCTTATCTATGATGCCGTATTCAGAAACCAGCTCTGCGAAGCTGTTCATAACATCGAAGCCTTTCGCTGTATAATCACGTTCTCTCCCTCTGAATCTAAGGCTAACCTTGACCTTATCTCCATCCTTTAGGAACTTGATTGCTGTATTCGCCTTTACATTTACATCGTGCTCCTCGATAAATGTGCTGAGACGAACCTCCTTAACCTGCATGGTCTTCTGGTTCTTCTTAGCCATCTTATCCTTCTTCTGGAGCTCGTAGCGATATTTCCCGAAGTCTAGGATCTTGCAAACTGGCGGTTCAGCATTCGGAGAAACATTTACGAGGTCTAGATTAGCCTCTTCTGCAATTGCAAGCGCTTCTCTTATGCCCATAACTCCGCGCATATCTCCATTTTCATCTATCAAACGGACTTCCTTTGCACGAATATCTCCGTTGATCTGTTGTTTATCCTTGCTAATTGGTCTACCTCCATATAATAAAAAAAGCGGATACAGAAGTATCCGCGAATTAACTGAAATAAATCAAGTTATTGATAACCCGTACGCCTGTGCCCACAAGGTGAGAAGCGGATAACTTCTTCTTTGACTAGATGATTATAGACTAAGGCTGTCTACTTGTCAACACCTCTATACAGCATAACGCACATATGTTGCTGCGAAAAATTTCCTATTGATATCTTCCTGCATAATTAATTGAAGGCACTCAGTAGATTTTTCTTACACGTTATTTTTCCTTTGCCAATAGAGCTTTTTCCACATCTTCACCCTTCTTAAGCTTTCTAAGCTTAACAACTTTGACCTTGTGATCGTACCACTTTCCACGCGTACCGATGAGAGCTAAGTCAAATTTTTTATTCAGTTTTGAAACGGGTACATCAAACCCATAAACCTCTTCATTAATTCCATCTTCAAAATGAATTGTATCAGTTGAAGGCTTTATTAATTTGGCTCCATCCTTTTTGGCATCCTCAGCTTTTCCTTTATATAGATTCACAATATTTTTTGAAGTAAGAGAAATATGCATTGTCATTTTGCCGTCCTTAACAGTAAGTATCCCTTTATCGCTATACGCTTCGTTAACATGGAACATCCTACTATCCGACTTAAATTTAGCGACATATTTACCATCAGCTAATGCATTTTTAGCATCGCTCTTCCCTTTTGAGCAACCCGTTATAGCGAAGGAGATAGCAATCGCTACAGCTATACAAATTATTGATGCACTTATTTTTTTCATACTTCTAAACATAATAATCCCTACCTTAAACATTATATTTTATACTCTTAAATATTATTAATGCTGATTAAAAACGCATATTAATAATACTAATTGGGTGTCAGCTACATCATAGCTGCACGAACATGTGCAACATATATCTGCTGAATCGCTTGAACTCTGCCCATACCTTCTAACTGCGTATCGATGTTGTCGAAATTGCCGGAATCCTTAAACTGACTCTTCCACGAATCCTTATCATCTCCAGCCATATCGTTATTTGCATGATCACCTGCTACAACCATCAAATCGCGGAGAATAACCTTCTTGTACCCTGCTTTCTTAACCTTTTTTATTACTTCCTTGCATGCTGTATCTGCAGGTTTTCCTTCGACAGTCCCTATAAACACATTGTCGTATCCTAGCTGCTTCATCTGAGTCTGCATCTGGCTATATGAAATATTAGCCTCATGCGATGTGCCGTGTCCCATAAATACAAATGCTACGCCCTTGTTCTTTGCATCCGCGAGGCTTCCATATCCGGATTTCTTAACTGCCTCGGCAGTGATACTTTTAGCTACCGCCTGCTTATCAGCATTGATAGCATTCGCATCAGAACCAACTTCTCCGAGCAAAGGCTGTGCAATCTTGACCGACTTAAACTTATCCTTGTATTTATCAACAGTCTTTTTTAATAGATCATACTCTGTGCCGTGCATAAGATGCGTAGGCTGTATAATTAGATTCTGCACCTTATTGGCTTCAGCTCTTTTTAGAGCCTGTTCAACATTATCGATTTTCTCGCCATCTCTAGCAAGAATGTGATTCATAATTATCTGAGATGTGAATGCTCGTCTTACAGACCAGTTTGGATAAGCAGCCTGTATAGCCTTCTCAATCCCGCCAATGTCTTCTGCTCTGCTATCATTAAAAGAGGTACCGAAGCTAGTAACAAGTATTTCATTTGGACCGATATTATCTTGATTGAGAGGATTATCCTTTGAAGCATCTCCAGTATCTCTTCCAAAGTAATCTGGATCAGCCTCTTTGCCTTTTACGAGTTTCTTTTGCTTATCAGTCAGCTTATCCCAAGCCACTTTTGCCTCCTTGCACTGTTTCTCTGTCTTAGAGCTATACTCTTTAACATAGATTGCATCAATTTTCTTTGCCACAGCATCGGCAGCTTCTTGATCTTTAGACTTTTGGTCCTTTCCACAGCCAGCTAAAGTTGCCGCAGCACCAATTACCATTGCGACGACTATCGAAAATGTCAGTAGCTTTTTACAATTTTTTTCCATAATTTTACCTCCTATTATGATTGTTTAAACAATACCTATCTCAGCAGCTCTTCGTAACTTAATTCTTTAAGACCTATTTTTTTTGCTTCATCTATAAGCTCTAAGTTCCTTGAATTAATATCGCCAACCACATCTAGGCAATTTATAAATGAGTCACAATCCCTTAATATATACAGCGCTTTATCAATCGCCGCATCCCCTATATAGCAAAATGCCTTTTCTAATACAGTCTCTGTAGCAAGATCCTTAGCAACCTCAGCATCAATACCTCCTTCATGAAGCACGCCTGAAGCAAACGGTATCCCCTTACGCTGAAGGGCCCTAAACACCCTTACGCCCGTTCCACCACCTGCGATTACAAAGAGTTTTGGTTTGCCTTCAGGTCTAATCATCTCAAGGCTTCCAAATATTGAATTGTAACTACCAGTATCTATATCAAACAGTTTGACTATATTATCCCTTTTAAACATCTCCATTACGTTTCCATAGCCGTAAATGTAGTCACCTTTTACACACATCACTTCATCGGAGATTCGCTCTGCCAGGTCTAGTTCATGCATAGTCATGATGATAGTTATGCCTCTTTCATGCGCAAGATATCTAAGTACACTGAGCATCTCCAGCTTATATCTCGCGTCTAGAAAAGATGTCGGTTCATCTAGAATCATCATCTCTGGTTCCTGTGCAATTGCTCTTGCAAATAATATACGTTGTCTTTGTCCGTCACTTACCTGCATAAAGTCATAATCTGCTAGGTTAGTTGTGCCCGTGATTTTCATTGCATCACCGACCGCATCATGATCACTTTTAGACAGCAAGCCGAATCTACCAGTATGAGGATATCTACCTGCTTCAACTACTTCTTTACACGTCATCCTCTCAGTTTTAATCCTATCAGTTAGTAGAACTGAAACTTTTTTTGCAAGCTCAAGATATGATAAAGAGTTGCTGTTTCTGTTTCCAATCAAAACCATTCCTTTGAGCTCTGGAAGTTGCTTTATGATTGTCTTAAGAATTGTGGATTTACCAGCTCCATTAGGCCCCAGCAGCGTCAAAATACGACCTTTGTGAAGCTCAACATTTATATCGTTAATTAATGGCTTGCCGTTATACCCTACGGTTAATTTTTTTAGCTCAAAATAATACTTCTTTTTATCCAAGTTTGCGCCTCCTGACCATTACCATAATCACGATTGGCGCTCCAAATATTGCAGTTACAGAACTTATTGATAACTCTATCGGTGATGCAACAGTCCTTGCAACTAGGTCACAAAGCAAGCAGAAATTTGCACCTACTAGAAAACATCCTGGTATAACAATTATCGGTTTTGACGACTTAAGCAGGGAGCGAACAATATGTGGAACTGCAACGCCTACAAACGATATCGGGCCCGCGAATGCTGTTACAACCGCTGACAAAAAACTTGAAATAATCACAAGTAACGTTCGAAAAGCAATAACATTTAGTCCGACACTCTTAGCATATCCTTCGCCTAATTGATAAGCTCCAATTTGCTTGGACATCATAAACGCTAAAACAGAAGCAGCTGTAACGGAGATAACAATTATCCTATCGTTATCCCAAGTCATTCCAGAAAAGCTTCCAAGACTCCAGCTCCTCAGATTTACAATACTGGAATCATCTGCAAATGTCACAACAAAATCAGTAATAGCCGAACATATGTATCCGATCATTACTCCACCGACAATGAGCATAGCCGTACTGTTAAGCTTACGAGATATTGCAAGTACTAATACCATAGAAATAATTGATCCGGCGAACGCACTCAATATCATTGCAGACGGAAATAATCCTGTTCCATTACTTGCTGCCACAATCATTGCTATAGCAACCATCATCTTCGCTCCTGACGATATTCCTAACACATATGGGCCCGCGATAGGATTTGCAAAGAATGTTTGGAGTAAAAAGCCTGATAAAGCGAGCGCTCCGCCTAGAAATAGTACAGCAACTACTCTCGGTAAACGAATCTTCCATAAAGCACCAGCTTTTACATCAGTATTGCGGAGGTTAGGATAAATTATGGCATCAAATACATCGCGAATCGAAATCCCAATGCTACCAATTAAAATATTAGCCATAAGTAATACAATAAGCACGATTAGCATAAATGAAAACACGTATATATTTCTTATATCAATTTTCTTACTTCTATTCAGTTGTAATGTTGCCGTAGTTTTATTCATTCGTTGCTCACTTTAGAATACTAACTGCTAAATTTATGAAGATATGTAAGTGAATCCGAATCAACGTTTCCATCCACAAAAACTTTATGCATGTCGCTAATCATCTGACCAAAACCTGTAGTCTCTTGATATAAATTCTGTCCTGTGTACCACACATTTCCATTCTTTACTGCTTTAAATTCTTTCATAAGAGGATTCATCTGCTCTAGCTGACTTATAGATGTTATCGTTCCACCAATTGTATTGTTATATATCAAGATATCGGCAGATTTCGCATGTTTATAAAAATCCTCCATATCTATAGTAACAGTTGCACGGACTTTTTTGTGATCTCCAATATTTCTAAAGACATATTTGCCCCCCGCAAGATTAATCATCTTGCTGACATAATCACCACTCTTTCTTACCATTACCTGCCCTGATGGCAAAATAGTGAAAAATGCAACTGTCTTATTTGTTTTCTTGTTATCTATGACTTCAAGTACTTTCACTTGCTCATCAAAAATCTTTTCTGCCTCTGGTTCTTTGTTTAACATAGCACCATAAACCTTTATCCACTCAGTCCTGCCAAGCGGATGATTTTCTAGACTGGATTGGTCGGTAAACACAGGAATATCAAACTCTTCAAGTTTCTTTTTCACCGCTGGTACATGATTAATCATCGTGCTCTCAATCGCTACGTCGCATTTTCCGGATGATAAAGCTTCATAGTCAGGTTGATTATACTTCCCTACAAAGGATATTCGCCCTTCTTCCATGGCTTTCCTAGCATTTTCTATATACCAATCATCGTGCTCTGCTCCTGAATATTTGATATTATCTATGCTCCCCAATCTGTCAAATAAACACATCGAAGCTGTAGCCGCTAGGTATATTCTATTAATTGGCTGACGCAGAACTGATATCTTCTTATCTATGCCATTTGGAGCATCTTTCCCTTCTGGCACAACGAGGAACTTACTGCCATCATGCAGTCTTATGAGTTTATATCCGTCCTTATAATAGTAAACTGAAAACTGCTTCGCGTATTTCAATTTCATGTGTTTTACAGGCTTCCACCCATTTCCAAGGTCTGATTCACTGCCGGACTTTCTCGAATCACAACCTGTAAGTGCAACTAACAAAAAAAGTAAAAATATTATTAATCCCGTTATAGTTATATTTTTAAATGCTTTCTTAATAACTATATAATTAATTTCCATAAACACTTTTCTTTCTATATCTATAGATACACGCTCCAACCATGCAGATTAAAATCACACTACCCCCATATATAAAAGCACGATGCGCACTTGGTTTAGCACGTGTCTTTTCAAATTTTTTAAGCGACGTGCTATCGAAACGGATAGTATAGTTTATCAAATGGGGCATGCTCATCGCAGTAGTTAAAGCTTGAATATTTATATCTTGGTCAAGCACCACAGGAATGTCCATATATGACTTTCCTTTTTTATTAATTTTATTATACTTTTGGTCGCCAATCTGTATATATTGATAATACTCACTACTCCATCTAATTCTCGCAGTAAGCTTCCCATCTTTAACCTTAATCTTTGCAGGAGATTCTATATGCGCTCTTCCAGAACCGCCACTAAGTGTAACCTTGATTGTATACTCTCCGTCCTTGAGATGATTTGCTGCAATAGTGCTCGAATCATTATCGCTCACATCATCTCCATATACATTGACGAGTAAAGCCCAAATACTAAAAGAAACGACAATTGTCAATATCGCTATCAGGAATATAAAAGGGCATTTAGATCTAGTTAATCTCACGTTTATCTCCAGTCCAAAGCAATACCTATATCTAGTAAACATCCTTAAACAATCTAATAACCCAAATGGGATTATCAATTAAACGCATTAAAACAAGCTGACATTGGAAAGCATATTTTCTTAAATAAAGATTATTGCTAGGATTAAAATTTATAAATACGCAACAAAAGCCGATATGGATTCTTTGCCCTGTTACGCAAGTCCTCCGTGTCGGCTTCCATCCATTAAATTCAAATTCTTTAGAAATGTTAACACCATAAATTTTCAGTGTCAAGCAAGCGTGCAATCTATAGTTTTTTCTTATACAGGACCCTTTAATATTTGAAAGATAATCATCACTTTAAAAACATTATTCTATGCGTTAGTATTATATGATAGGCAATATAATTGATAAACTACCTAGGATAATGCTATGGAATTGTTGCGAAATGTAAATGGAAAAATGCTTCACTGTGGTTACACGACAGGTAGCTGCGCAGCCGCTGCTACAAAGGCTGCACTCATCATGTTACTTAAAAAAAGGCGTGTAAACTCTGTTATTATCGACACTCCTGCTGGAATTAAGGTAACTACAGAAATTTTGGATGTATCAATCAATGATGAGTACGTTAAATGCGCTGTTCGCAAAGACTCTGGTGATGATCCAGATGCTACTCGAGATATGCTCGTTTATTCGAAAGTGTCATTTTTTAATGATGACTTTAAAGGCAATGAGATTTCAATCAAAGGTGGCGAAGGCGTTGGAATCGTTACTAGGCCTGGTTTAGATCAACCAGTCGGGGAATATGCTATAAACTCTACTCCACGCGCCATGATAACCGATGTTGTCAGAGAGCTAACTCAAAAATTTGACTACAGTGGCGGAATTAATATCGAACTCTCAATTCCAGGTGGCGAAGAAGTCGCTAAAGGCACGTTCAACCCACGAATGGGCATTGAAGGAGGCTTATCAATTATAGGTACTAGCGGTATAATCGAGCCAATGAGCAACAGCGCCCTTGTTGGAACTATTGCAACACTGATAAAACAACTTGCCTTACGTGATTACAAGCGAATACTTTTGACCCCTGGCAATTACGGAAACGATTTTGCGAGAAATAATCTGTTGCTAGATATGGAATATGATGTAAACTGTTCGAACTTCATAGGAGAAGCTATTGATACCGCCGTTGAGCAAGGATTTAAAAAGATATTGTTAGTTGGTCATATCGGCAAACTTGTAAAACTCGGAATAGGCGTTACTAACACTCACTCATCCATGGGTGATGGACGCATAGAGTGTCTCTTGCGCTGCGCCATAAAAGCAGGCGCCCCCATTGAAGCATTAAGAAAAATTGATGAATGTATGACCACAGATGCTGCTCTAGACGTAATGCGTAATTATGGTTTGTGTGAGTCAGCTATGCGGATTCTTGGGAAAAATATCGAAGATACACTAGTCCGCCTCGTCCCGCCTGGAATTGAAGTGGAATACATTTGCTTTACAAAGGATGTTCTGCATAAAGGTATCCTGTGTCATAGCGATAATGCTTTTGAAATAATCCCTCGGAGGAAATAGACATGGTACACATTGTTGGCGCCGGATGCGGCGCCACCGACCTAATAACCGTTCGCGGAGCTAATTTGCTCTCTAAAGCTGATGTAATCATTTATGCTGGATCACTAGTTAATCCCGAGCTACTTGATTATGCGAATGAAAACTGCAAGATATATAACAGCGCAAAAATGGACCTTGATGAGGTAATAGAAGTCATTAAGGACGCTTCTGAAAAAGGTCTCAATATAGTTAGACTCCATACCGGTGACCCTTGTCTATATGGAGCAATTAGGGAGCAAATGGATAAGCTCGATGAGCTTGCTATAGCTTATGATAACACTCCTGGTGTATCTAGCTTTTGCGGTGCTGCCGCTGCACTACAAGCAGAATACACTCTTCCTGATGTTAGCCAAAGTGTAATCATCACCAGAATGGCGGGCCGCACCCCTGTTCCTGAAAGAGAGAGCATACGTTCATTTGCAGCACATAACGCAACTATGGTTATATTCCTTAGTGCAGGCATGACAGAAAAGCTTCAGAAGGAATTAATTGCTGGAGGATACAAAGAGGACACTGAAGTAGCAATTGTGTATAAAGCAACATGGCCAGACCAGAAAATTGTACGATGTACATGTGGCACTTTACACGAATCTGCTGTCTCAAATGGGATTAAAAATCTAGCTCTCATTGCTGTCGGTGATTTTCTTGGAAATGACTATGAATTGTCAAAGCTCTATGACCCTGCATTCACAACATCTTTTCGCAATGGATCAAGTAAAGCTATAAGTTCTAGCGAGGAACAACGATGAAAATTGGAATACTATCGTTCAGCGAAAATGGAAATCATTTATCAGAAAAAATTTCTAAATGGCTGGAAAAGTCTAATTATAATGATGTAGAGATACAGCGATGTGAACACGGAAAACTTGCGGAATGGACAGAAAAGCATTTTAAGGACGATGCAATTATATACATTGGATCTACAGGCATTGCAGTTAGAGCCATCGCCCCTTTCGTGTGCAGTAAACTCTCTGACCCTGCAGTAATAGTTATTGACGAGCTTGGAACGTTCTGCATTTCCCTCCTTTCTGGGCATATTGGTGGTGCAAATTTATTAGCCTCCAGTATCGCAAGCTTTATTGATGCAAAAGCTGTCATCACAACAGCTACTGACCGGAATAACGTCTTTGCTGTAGATGAGTGGGCTGTATCTCAAGGTATGATTATTTATGACAAAAAAAATATACTTCCAGTTGCAGTTAAACTACTAAATAAAGAAAATACCTTTATGATCTCAGAGGTAAAGATCACTGGGAAAATTCCTGATGGAATAATCTTAAAACATATAGATAAAGTTGATAAATCATCACTATTTAATTCCATCAATTGCGATGTATTAGTTTCACCTAGATATAGCTCCCATGCTTCCCCCCTTCATATAGTCCCTAGAGTTACTGTACTAGGAATCGGTTGTAGGCGAGGCACAACTAAAGCTGAAATAGAAACAGCTTATGTAAGCGCATGCAAGCAAATTAAACTTCATCCAAAGTCACTTGCTAAAATTTGTAGCATTGATATCAAGAAGAACGAAATTGGACTTCTCGAGTTTGCATCGGAATACGATATAGTCCCTACTTTCTATAATAGTGATGAACTTAAATCGTTATCTGGAGATATAGAATCGTCAGATTTTGTTACTAAAATTACTGGTGTAGATAATGTTTGCGAAAGAAGTGCAATTCTGGGTAGTGGTTCTAATGGTAAAGTTTTAATGAAAAAAAATATTATAAACGGTATTGCGATATCAATTTATATTGCTAACTGTGAATATACTTTTGATTATAAATAGTACTTATTTATAAATTGTTTGAGAGGCGTTATAAATGAAGAAACTATATGTACTTGGAATTGGTCCAGGTAATGAGTGCAATATGAGCAAAGCAGCCATCTCTGCAATGACTATTTCCGATGCACTGATAGGATATACAAAATATATTGAGCTAGTTAGACCTATATTTCCGGGGAAGGAAACATTTACAACCGGAATGACAAAAGAAATAGATAGATGCAGGAAAGCTTTGGAAATGGCCAATACAGGAAAAACCATCACACTACTCTGCAGTGGTGATGCTGGAGTCTATGGAATGGCTGGTCCTATATTCGAATTATCACCTAGCTATCCTGAAGTTGATATCGAGGTGGTTCCAGGTATAACTGCTGCACTTTCCGGTGCTGCTGTTTTAGGTGCACCTCTAACCCATGATTTTGCAATTATAAGTTTATCCGATTTATTGACTCCATGGGATAAGATTGCCTTGCGTCTAAGATGTGCTGCAGAGGCTGACTTTTGCATTGCAATTTATAATCCCTCTAGCAAGAACCGGGTAGATTATCTGTCAAAGGCATGTGACATTTTGTTAAGCTACAAGTCCCCTGACACAATCTGTGGGTATGTCAAAAATATCGGTCGAGATGGTCAATACAGGCAAATATTAACCCTCAGCGATTTAAAATCGGCTGACGTTGATATGTTCACTACTGTTTTCATTGGTAACCAATCAACTAAAGTAATTTCAAACCACATGGTTACACCAAGGGGGTATAGCATTGACTGACATTATTTTATTTGGTGGCACTGCTGAAGGACGCAGGCTAGCGGATTTCCTCGCTTATGAACACATTGATTCAATCATATGCGTTGTATCAGAGCATGGTCGTTCCCTACTCCCTATATGCGAGAATATAAGCATACGGTGCGGGAAACTACCTAAGGAAGAGATGTTTGATTTGTTCATCAAGGAAAGGCCTAAGCTAGTAATAGATGCAACCCACCCTTATGCATCTCATATCAGTGGTACTATCACTGATGTTTGTAAAGAATTAAGTATCAAGCAGCTGTCTGTGCATAGAGCAGCGGTACTGCCACGCTCGATTACTAGCGCTGATGATGTAACTTCATTTGATACGATTGATGAGATGATTGATTATATAAATGGACAAGATGTGAATTGTACAATATTCTCCTCTCTTGGTGCAAAAGCATGTTCTTCTCTTACTAAAATTAAGGGATACAAAGAACGCGTATATATTAGAATCCTCCCTGTCGAAGATAGTCTTAAAGAAGCACTTTCCGCAGGTTTCTCGCCAAAGCACATAATATGTATGCATGGACCTTTCTCCAAAAATATTAACCGCGCAATGTTTGAGGAAATAAATGCATCTACGCTTTTGACTAAGGAATCTGGACTCGCTGGCGGTTTCATTGAGAAAATAGAAGCTGCACGCGAACTTGGAATGAATATATTGCTGCTGAACCGACCACTATCGACAGAGGGACTATCTATCGATGAAACTATAAAAGAAATTCGGAGAATACTTGGATGAAAAGAATTTATATTGTTGGTACTGGAATGTCTCGTGAAACTGTGACTATCGAGGGGCTAAAGGCTATAAAATCTGCGGACATATTATTCGGCGCTTCAAGAATGTTAGAGGAGTTCTCTGAACTGGGAATTCCTTCAACTTGCGAATATAGGGCGACAGAGATTGCAAAAGTAATAGCAGGTAGTTCTGCTAAAACATATGCAGTGCTGGTTTCAGGGGATACCGGATTTTATAGTGCTACCAACAATCTAATAAAGGCATTTAAAGACGAGTATGAAGTGTATATTCTACCTGGCATCTCATCACTAAGCTATTTCTACTCCCGCATAGGTCTACCATGGGAAAATGTGGTTCACATAAGTTGTCATGGACGGATTTGCAATATATCAGACTACGTCCGTAGAAACCACTACACATTTCTTATAACGGGAGGTAACCTTGAAGATATCTCTAATCAGCTTGTTAGTTCTGGATTTGAAGACATCACTATCATGTATGGTGAAAACCTCGGAATGGAAAAAGAGCGAATTGGTTCTACCAATGCATCTAGCCTTCCATATGAAAACCTCGGAAATCTAACAGTACTGCTGATTATTAACCCAGCAAGCGATGCTTCCACTCCTACTGGACTCCCTGACGCAAGCTTTGTTCGAGGTGATGTCCCTATGACAAAATCCGAAGTGCGTGCCGTAATAATGAGCAAGCTCGCTATATCCCCTGATGATACTTTTATAGATATTGGTGCAGGTACTGGCTCTGTAACAATTGAGGCTGCCCTATCAGCCTGGAGAGGCGCTGTTTATGCTATTGAGAAGAACCATGACGGAGCTTCTCTTATTGCTCAAAACTGCAAGAATTTTCATATAGGTAATGTACAAATCATCACAGGAATTGCTCCAGACTGCCTCGATAATATCCCTAGTCCTGATGTTGCATTTATTGGTGGCAGTAGCGGTAATCTATTGGATATAGTAAGCAGACTAGTTCAAATGAATCCAAAAATTAGAATTGTAATTAGCGCAATCGCTATTGAGTCAGTTTCTATGGCAATAGCTGCTTTGGAACACGCTCATATTGAACCTGAGGTTATACAGATCAGTTCATCACACGCAAAAAAAGCTGGTAAGCTACACATGATGCTTGCGCAAAATCCTATATACATAGTCTCAGGAGGTGTTTGCCATGAATAAGCGAATAATGATCGCTGGCACAAACTCTGGCTGTGGCAAGACGACTGTCACGCTCGCCATCATGTCACTACTTAAAGAGCGAAATTTGAGTGTCTGTGGCTATAAATGTGGACCTGACTATATTGACCCGATGTTCCATAGACGCGTACTAAGTATACCCTCACATAATTTAGATCCCTACTTTAGTACTAAAGATCAATTATGCGCACAGCTTGAAAGAACAAATGATATATCAGTAATAGAAGGTGTAATGGGCTATTATGATGGCATTGGTACTAGTGGTAAAGCCAGTTCATACACCGTTGCTTCTGAAACGCTTACTCCTGTTATATTGGTGATTAATGCTAGAGGTATGTACACATCAACTGCTGCTATAATGAAGGGTTTCAAGGAGTTTCATAATGATAGCATGATAAAAGGCGTTATATTCAACAATGTTAACGCCATGGTGTATAGCGGTCTTGCAGAAATTGCGAGATCTGTCGACTTGATACCATTAGGCTATCTGTCTAGTGACCCAAGTATATCCATAAGCAGTAGACACCTCGGACTTATCACCGCAGCTGAAATTAATAATCTAAGCGAGAAACTCGCTAGGCTATGCGAAGCTGCTTCTCATACTATCGATATAGATGGGGTGCTAGAATTGGCTGATACTACACTGGATACTGATATTTCACCAGTACCATATATAGCATCGAATGTTGCTGAAGAGATTGATACATGTAGTATTACAAGTTATGAACACAAACCTGTTATTGCTATTGCAAACGATGAAGCATTTAGCTTTTTATATGAAGAAACACTCGATGCTCTCATATCTGCAGGTGCGGAAATTAAAATGTTTAGCCCTATTCACGATGATTACATACCAATAGATGCAGATGCAATCTACATACCTGGTGGATATCCTGAGCTATATGTAGAGGGGTTATCTCAAAATATCTCTATGCGTAATTCCATACGTGAACATATATCAGCAGGTATACCAACAATTGCTGAATGTGGCGGTTTTATGTATTTACATAACAACATCGATGGTTACCCAATGGTTGGGTTTATTAACGCTGACTCAACAAATACAGATAGGCTTCAGAGATTTGGTTATGTAACCTTAAAGGCAAAATCAGACAGCATGCTACTTAAATCAGGGGAGTCCCTCCCTGCACACGAGTTTCATTATTATGAAAGCACTCGAAATGGTGAAGACTTTACCGTAACAAAGGCTAGTACCGGTAAGTCATATAACGCGGTATTTGCAAATGACAACCTATATGCTGGTTTTCCGCACTTGTATCTAGCATCTGCACCCACTGCAGTAAAAAGGTTCGTATATAAAGCAGCGGAATACCATAAAAATCGTACCGATAGTTAAATATACATTGTGTCTTTATGTATATAAATTTGATTCATATGTACGGAGTCTCCAATGGGAAATTTAAAAGAATTAATATCTCAAATTAAACATGGTGATGCAGATGCAGTTATGATCTGTCAGCAACATTTGGACAACATAGCAAAACCTCTCGGTTCGCTTGGAAAACTTGAACACTTACTCTGCATCATTGCTGGCGCTACAGGGACCGATAAAATAGACATATCAAAAAAATGTGTCCTCGTATACTGCAGTGATAACGGTGTAGTAGATCAAGGGATTTCTCAATCAGACCACACAGTAACAACGAACATAGCAAAATCACTTGCTAATAATCACTCTAGCGTATGCGTTATGGCAAATGCATGTATGGCTGATACTTTTCCAATAGATGTAGGTATGATTGACGATGTACCAGAAATACGTCAATGCAAGATTGCAAATGGAACCAATGACTTTACCAAGGAATCAGCGATGACAAGAAAGCAAGCCGAGGATGCAATATTGATTGGAATCAATATGGTTCGTGAAAAGACGCAGCTAGGGTATAAGCTGATTGCAACTGGTGAAGCAGGGATCGGTAACACCACAACGTCAAGCGCAGTTGTTAGCACCCTTCTCAATCTCGATACAAAACTTACTACGGGACGAGGATCTGGCCTTTCGGATGAAGGACTTAAACGTAAGATTAAGGCAATAAATGAAGGGTTATCAAAAAACAAACCTGATTTTACAGATCCAATAGATATTTTATCTAAAGTTGGTGGATTTGATATAGCGGCTATGTGTGGCACATTCCTAGGAGGTGCGCTTACCAAGACTCCTATTGTGATAGATGGAATAATCTCATCTGTCGCTGCCCTATGCGCTTATAGGCTCTGTCCACAAGTACGCGATTACATGATTCCATCTCACAAGAGTGCTGAGCCAGCTGCAAAATACATCATGGAGGAGTTGAGACTTTCCCCAATACTTGATGCGGGGATGCGGCTCGGGGAAGGCACCGGGGCTGTATCACTCTTCCCTTTCCTAGACATGGCGGTGGCTGTCTACAACAATGCAGCACGTTTTGAAGATATCAATGTCGAACAATATAGGAGGCTTTCATGATTGTTCTCATATCTGGACCTAATGGTAGTGGCAAAAGTGCCCTAGCTGAGCACTTGATTTCTACAGCCTCTAGTAAGCTCGTGTATATAGCAACTATGATTTCTCGGAATTCGGACAACATCGAAAGAATTGAAAAACATCGAATAAGACGGGAGCCTATGAATTTTCATACAATTGAAGAACCTTATAACCTTTCTAAAGCGGTTCCATACATAAATAAGTGCGACTCCGTGCTTCTCGAGGATCTGTCCAACCTACTAGCAAACGTTATTTTTGAAAAAAATGGCTCAGAAGAAGATATATTACAGCAGATTAAGTTCCTAGAAGCCCACTCTAGGAGACTTTACATAGTAACGATATCTGGGCTTGATGGAAGTGAATACACTGGTGAAACATCATCTTATATAAAAATGCTAAATAGTCTTAACCAGAAGGTTTCAGAATGTGCCACTGTACATATAGAGCTTTGTAACGGAAAGCCACATTATACGAAAGGAGAACCATCTGATGTCATTTAAGTCGATTTTTATGGCCATATCAACCTATAGCATCATTCCCGTTCCGCAGTTTGAATGGAAACGGGAAAATTGGAAATTTGCAATATGCTGGTTCCCTATCGTCGGAATCTTTTCCGGTGGAGTTATGGCTATATGGATATATACTGCACAAGTTTTGAATATATCCAGATTTCTATATGCCTCCATTTCCGTCTGCATCCCACTTTTAGTAACAGGCGGAATTCACATGGATGGTTTCATGGATACTGCTGACGCCTTGGCATCTCATCAAAATACAGCTCGTAAGCTTGAAATACTTAAGGATCCTAACGTCGGTGCATTTGCGGTTATATATGCAATAATTTATATGTTCATATCATTAGGACTCTTCTACCAGCTAGGACCTAAGCCTACTTCATATATAATTTGTCCATCATATGTAATTTCACGCGTATTTTCTGCTTACTATGCAATTTCAATCAAAAATGCACGCACGTCCGGAATGTTAAATGCTTTTACAGAGAGTGTTGATAGACGAAAGGCAAATATTATTCTAACCTTATTAGTGATAATTCCGTCGGTACTCATAGGAGTATATGGAGGATTATGTGGGTTAGTTTCAATTTTAGCTGCTGCCATCACTGGTGAGTGGTATAAAAGATTTACAATTAGAAAATTTGGAGGTTGTACCGGGGATACTGCTGGTTTTTTTCTTCAGATATGTGAATTATCTATGCTCACAGCAATCACTATTGGAGGCTCACTCGTATGAACCATATAATTCTTATTCGTCACGGAATGACCGCCGGTAATGCTGAGCGCAGATATGTCGGGGCGACAGATGAACCTCTTTGTTCTGCTGGAATTACTGAGGTGAATGAACTGTCTCATATATTATCAAAATCGTTTATCATGGATAATAACATAATCAAAACCGATAACGATATGGATACTTTTGAGAATGAACATCGTATCAGATTTGAATATATATGGACTAGTCCTATGCTGCGGGCTATACAGACTGCAAAGCTACTCTTTGGAAATAGTAGAATATCAATTGATCCTATGATGACCGAGACCGACTTTGGAATATTTGAAGGCAAGACTGCGGAAGAACTTTCAAGCTGCAAGGAATACTCTCGCTGGTTGGATTCTATGTGCATGAGCCCTATACCTATGGGGGATAATATCAATGAGTTTAAATCGAGAACTTGCAATGCATTTAAAAATCATTTATCAGAATTAAAGGATGGAGAATCTGCTGCATTTGTAATTCATGGAGGCTCAATAATGGCAATCATGGAGCGTTTCTGTGAACCTTCGAGGAACTATTACGAATACCACATTCCTACCGCGAGCTATGTCTTCTGCTCTTGGAATGGTGATAACCTACACATGATTGGAGGTGCTCTGTGCTGATAATCTACCAGACCATATCCATTCTTATCGGTTATATTATCGATCAAATAATCGGAGATCCTCATGGCTTTCCTCACATCGTTATCCAGTTCGGGAAGACTATAAGTTTCTTTGAGAACCATTTATACGGTATGACAAACAAGAGGGTTGCTGGTTTACTGCTTGTGATATTCACGCTCATTACTTGTACAGGTGTTCCTGCAGTAATCCTCACAATCGCGTGGCATATCTCACCAGCACTGTATCTGATTATAGAGAGCATCATCTGTTGGCAACTTCTTGCGGTCAAAAGTCTACGTGTTGAAAGCTTTAAGGTCTATGACGAACTAGAGCACGGCACATTGGAGAGCTCACGAAATGCTATACACATGATTGTCGGGAGAGACCCAGATGCGCTAGACAAAACAGGAATAATAAAAGCTGCCATCGAAACAGTCGCAGAGAATACCTCTGATGGGGTTGCAGCTCCCCTCTTATACATGGCTATTGGTGGTTCACTAGGAGGATGCTTCTACAAAGTCGTTAATACTATGGATTCTATGATTGGATACAGGAACGATAAATATATTGACTTTGGAAGAGCAGCGGCTAAGCTTGATGATTTGTTAAACTATATTCCCTCAAGAGTATGTGCAATTTATATGATTGTTGCTGCTAAAATAAATCACTTAGATGCATCAAGGGCATATAAAGTTTGGAAAAGAGACAGACGAAAACACGCAAGCCCTAATGCTGGACAAACTGAAGCGGTGATGGCAGGAGCACTTGGAATTCAGCTTGCAGGAGATGCTAAATATTTTGGAAAGATAATCAAAAAGCCAAGTTTAGGCGATGATCTTAGACCCGTGATGTCCAGTGATATCCTTTCATCGCACAAGATTCTGAACACTACCGCATTGCTGATTATTATTACAATTCTCATACTAAGAATACTGATAATATACTTATAAGGACTTTTTTAATGGATAAATTCGAACACGGCGGAAACATATACAGACTTAAAGGAATTCGTCATGATTTCTCAATCAGCTGCAACCCACTTGGAATTCCAAATGAAGTGGTTAAAGCTTTATGTAGTCACTCCGATGAATATTCAAGATATCCCGACCCTGAATGCACAGAACTCAGGCAGGCCCTATCTAAACACCTAAGTGTGACTCCCGATATGATACTATGTGGCAACGGGTCAGCAGATTTAATCAACCGCATCTGTGCGTACTTAAGACCTACTAAAGCTCTTATAACCGCACCTTCATTTACCGACTACGAGAGGTGTGTTTCAACGTTTGGCGGAAGCACCATTAAATATCCTTTAGATGCGGATGCGGGATTTAAAATACACGCAGATATTATAGACCAGATAACTGATGAAATTAATATCATTTTCCTTTGCACACCAAACAACCCTACTGGCGTATTAATCGATCAAAACTTACTAATAGATATTGCTGATCGCTGCGAAAACACGGGTACATATCTAGTTGTAGATGAATGCTTTATCCCTTTTACAGACGAACCTTCCATTGTTTATGCATTGGAAACTCACCCTCACCTGTTAGTACTTAGAGCATTCACAAAGCTTTACTCACTAGCTGGCATCCGACTCGGACATCTTGTTGGAAATGCACAGCTATTAAAATCTATATCTCCTTTTGGTGCCGAGTGGAGCGTCTCTATTCCAGCACAAGTATGTGGAATTGAATCTCTAAAGCAGGAACCCTCTTGGTCAATTGAAACGAAAAATTTTATCACTAAAGAGAAGAAAACTATGATAGATTCCCTTGAAATGCTTGGATTAAAAGTTTTCCCTGCTGCTGCTAATTTTATGCTCGTACAAAGTAAAATATCACTGTTTAAGACTCTGAGAGATAGTGGCCTTTTAGTCAGAGACTGCTCTAATTTTGATGGACTAGACGAACATTACATAAGGATTGGACTACTTGGTAACGAGGCAAATGAAGAACTAATTAGAGAGATACGGAGAATCGTTAATGCTAAATAAGAAGATTAATGACAACGCAAGAAAAAGCACCCATAAAGCAAGAGCTATCATGATACAAGGAACCATGTCTAATGCGGGGAAAAGCCTGATATGCGCTGGTCTTTGCAGAATCTTAAAGCAAGATGGCTACAGAGTTGCCCCTTTTAAAAGTCAAAATATGGCTCTTAACTCTGGCGTTACCAAGGATGGCCTCGAAATGGGGCGTGCACAAGTCGTACAGGCGGAAGCGGCTGGTATAGAGCCTAGTGTGCTTATGAACCCGATTTTGTTAAAACCAGTTACTAACATGGGCTCACAGCTAATAGTTTGCGGTCAGGTTCGAGGAAATTATGAAGCTGCTGAATATTTCAGGATTAAGCATACTCTAATTCCTGAAATCAGGAAAGCATATGATGAGCTTGCTTCGCAAAATGATGTCATAGTAATTGAAGGTGCTGGAAGCCCTGCAGAGATAAACCTTAGTAAAGGCGACTTTGCGAATATGGGGATGGCAAAGCTAGCTGGCGCTCCCGTTCTACTAATCGGTGATATTGACCGCGGAGGTGTATTTGCCCAGCTATACGGAACGATAAAACTTCTACCGGCGGATGAACAAGATATAATAAAAGGCCTAGTTATCAATAAATTTAGAGGTGACGCCAACCTATTAAGTGATGGACTAGATATGATATCAAGTCTTACGGATAAGCCAGTGGCAGGAGTAATACCGATGTTAGATGTAGATATTGATGATGAGGATAGTCTTTCATCAAGATTTTACAATAATAACAACGAAGCGATTATTGATATTGCGGTCATCAAATTACCTAAAATCTCCAATTTTACTGATATGGCACCGCTGGAAGCGACTGAAGGAGTTGGGGTTAGATACATAACTAGAGCTCAAGATTTTGACAGGCCAGATCTAATAATTATACCAGGGACAAAGAATACGATTTCCGATTTAATGTGGATGAGAACTGCTGGAATTGAAGAACAAATAGTTAAGCTAGCAAAAGCTGGAACTCCTGTAATTGGAATCTGCGGCGGCTACCAAATGCTTGGAATATCTATAACAGATAAAGCTGGAACTGAAGGTGGCGGCTCGATAGCAGGCATAGGACTTCTGCCTGTACATACCGAGTTTAAAACAGAGAAGCATCTTGCGAAAACATCTGCAACATTTCTCAAAGTCAATGGTTTACTCAAATCTCTATCTGGTGTAAATATTACTGGATATGAAATTCATATGGGAAAAACATATCTCACTCATGAAGCCTCTTCCCTTCTTACGTTAAACGGAAATGAAGTTATGGGATGCCAAAATGGCAATATATATGGCAGTTACATGCACGGTTTCTTTGAGTCGAACGAATGTCGCAGCGCAATTCTCAGGGATTTATCAGAACACAAAGGATTAACTTTTAACAAAAATATACTAAAATGGGAAGAATATAAAGAGAGACAGTATGATATGCTTGCAGAAGGGATACGCTCTAATCTGAATATGAAAATGATATATGATATTATTGAGAAAGGAATATAAATTGATGGTTACTAGAGATAAGCAAGTTTCTGTGCAGCTCGAACGTTTATTGCCTGGGGATATTGAAGCACGCAGTTTCGAGATTATTGAAACAGAATTGCCTCACCCAATTTCAGCTGAACTTGCACCGATTATCAAACGGGTAATACACACATCAGCGGACTTCGAATATGCTGATACCCTCTGCTTTAGCGAAGGTGCAGTTAATCATGCGCTTGATGTCCTTTCACATGGCGCGACAATCGTTACCGATACAAATATGGCTTTAGCGGGGATTAATAAATCCGCTCTCAAAGAATTAGGATGTACAGCGCAGTGCTATATGGCTGATCCTGATGTCGCAGATTTTGCAAAATCAAATTGTACCACTAGGGCTGCAGCATCTGTCGACAAAGCTGCAACGCTCGATGGACCACTTATCTATGTGGTCGGAAATGCCCCGACTGCACTTGTTAGGCTTTATGAGAAAATCACTGCTTTTGAGATTAAACCATCTTTAATTATCGGTGTACCCGTTGGTTTCGTAAATGTAGTTCAAGCAAAAGAGCTCATAATGACAGCTGATGTTCCGTACATCGTCGCACGCGGTCGTAAAGGCGGCAGCAATGTTGCTGCTGCTATTGTTAATGCACTTATGTACATGATTACAAGGAAGTAAAAAACATGTCTAAATATTCTTTTTTCTGTCACAAGGAGTGCGAGTATTTTCCTTGTCATGATAATATCGACCCTGAAAATTTCAACTGTCTCTTTTGCTATTGTCCTCTATATACACTAGGTGACAAATGCGGTGGTAACTTTGAATACACTAATACCAACGTGAAGAGTTGCATAAACTGCAGTATACCTCATTCGCCTAACGGTTATAAATATATCATGTCAAAGTTTGAAGAGATTAAAAATCTAGCTGCTAAAAATCGAAACAGTAAGTAGTTGAAATAACATGTGATAGTTAGCTATCACATGTTATTTCGCTTTTTTGCAACAATAAGTGTGAAATATCCACTATCATCTTGAATATCATCAGTATTTCTGCAACTTGTTTCATTTGGCATGCCACAATTGGATACCGCCATTACGCACATATCATTTGCTGTAAGTTGCCTTTTAACTTCCTGCAATTGACTCCCTGACTTCATTATTACAAAATTATCGTCCTGATTAAAATCTACACTCTCAGCCTTAGCACCTGGAACAATGTGTAGAGTTTCATCCCATTCTACTAATGGAACCCCTAGTTTTGCAGCTGCAGCACAAAATGATGGAACTCCACTTACAAGTTCAGTATCATATCCGTCTGAGCTAATTATAGCTTGTAAATACATGATTGTACTGTAAATTGTAGGATCGCCTAGTGTTAAAAATACAAGGTTTAAACCTCTATCAAGTACACTTTTAATTCTAACTACAGCATCCATATGCTTTGATTTAATCGACTCTATATCATTAGTCATAGGCATAAGGATTGGAAAAACTGTTTTACACGACATCTCTGGAATGGCACTCGCAGCAATCTTGTAGGCTGCCGAATCAACTCCGCTTTGTCCAGCCTTCGTTATTGGCACGGCAATAAAATCATTTTCTAGAATTATCCTCATAGCTTTTAATGTAATCAGTTCCGGATCACCCGGTCCAACTCCAACTCCATAAAGTTTTCCCTTGTTCATATCCTTCATTCTCCCATAAAACAACTATATCTAAGCAATATTTATAAAGCAAATGCACTAGACGAAGGGTAAATTTTCTTCAATCTAGTGCATATAATATCCTAAAAATTACTGTCTATCGGTAACTTTCCATATTTTCTTGCTGCGGCCATAAATGCATCTAAATTTTCTAAAGGCACTGCACCATTTAAATCACAGCCCGTGCTTAGAATATATCCATGCTGTGCATCGTGACCTATTTGAATGCATTTCTTCACAGCGTTCTCAACATCCTTTGGAGTGCCCAATATCATTGAATCAACTGGATCCACATTTCCGATTAGAGGAACAGTCTTTTCTATTATGCTTTTCCCAAATTCTAATTCAACTCTGTTATCAATACTTATCATATCTGCACCAGCCTTTACCATCAAAGGAAGAACTTTTTTTGTGTCGCCACAGATATGTAAGCACACCATTCCTCCTTGAGCATGTACGTTGTCTGTGATTTCCTGTAAGTATGGCAAAACAAAATTTAAGAACACTTTGTCACTAATAATAGAGCCTGTTGCGATTGGTTCACAAAGAAGAATCATCGCACCAGCTTTTATGAACTCATTATGAACCTCCATCAGCACATCGGTACATTTTCTCATTAACTTTACAACAAATTCTGGATTTCTTACAGTTGCCTTAAGTAGCTTTTCTGTTGGATATATACTCGCTGCTGCTGTAAATGGTCCTGAAACTAAAACGCCTGTCGGAACTTCACTCCCCATTTTTTCTATAAGAATTTTAGCGCAATCTAGGTGCTGCTGAAAGCTAGGATCATTAGCAAGACTAGCTCTTGACCAGTCTAAATTATCAAAATCATCAATACTCTTTAAAACATGATCAATCACTGCAGGAACGGAATCCTCTGGATCATTCATAACACTGCCCAAAGCTTTCCCGACACCATGAAGTCCATATTCAACTATCAATAAATCATTTCCGAATCTTTCATATGCCGAGATCTGACACTTGGCTTCATTCTCCGCAGTAGACCGTTTTTCACGGTGAGTCATCCCTGCACACTTTCCAGACATTGAGCATATGAGTGGCATGGTTAATAAACGATCCATCTCACCTCCCGTTAGAAATCCATTAAGTCTTTCCATAGGTGTCATTCTATCATTTTTATTCATTTTTTTATCCTCACAAATATACATCTAAAAATAGCTTTACAATAATGCAAAGTTAAGAGCTTATATGCAAACTCTTAAAAGATAGATGCTTTCATTAATAATCTTTCATAGTTATCCGATTCAGCTAATTCGAAATACTGCATTTTATCTGCAAGTTGTTCAATATCTTGTCTAGCTTTTTTTGACATAAGTGCCATATACGCACCAGTCTTTGATGAATTGCCGACATATTTCATCTTTCCGCGCACCGCTTCTGGTAATATTCCTACTGAAATTAAAGAATCCTCTGGTAGATGCGCTCCAAACTGACCAGCTATCATGACACAGTCGAGATCTTCCATACCAATGCCCGCTTTATTTAGCAACGCTATAAATCCTGACAAGATTGCTCCCTTAGCTAACTGTACCTGCCTTACATCACCCTGAGTAACAAGAATTTCAGGCTCTTCATGCATCACGAACTCTCTCTTTGAACCATTGAGTCTGATATATTTTTTTCGCCAATCATCATCGGCTATCTCATCGTACTTGATAAACGCTCCTCGCTTAGTCACTATTCCAGTTTTGAGTAACTCTCTCAGAATAGCTAGGATTCCGCTTCCACATATACCTATTGGCTTCTTGTCACCTATAGTGCGGAGTTCAATTCCTTTTTCTGATACGAAAACATCCTCAATAGCTCCATCAGCTGCTCGCATTCCAGAGCTGATATTCATACCTTCGAGCGCTGGACCCGCTGCACAGGAGCAACATAGCAGTTCTCCTTTGCGACTTAAAACTATCTCCCCGTTAGTCCCTATGTCTATGAACAAGACATTTTCATCAACCTTATCAAGTTCGCATACGTATGCACCAGCAACTATGTCTGCCCCTATGTAACCTGACACCTGTGGCAGACAGTATAGTTCCGCATTAGGAGCAACATCGATGCCTATATCAGCACATTTCAGCGTTTTAGCTTCTTTAAATTCAGGGATAAAGGGTGCCTTTCCTATTGATCGAGCGTCTACGCCGAGCAACATATGCATCATCGTGCAGTTTGCACCAACAGATATATGCTCTACTAAATGCCTATCTATATCAACCTTTGCACATGCTTCATCAAGCATATCGTTAATCGACCCAACTATTGCGTCTTGGAGCTCGTGGATTCCTTTTTCACCGTTCTCATACTCGTAGGTGATACGTGTCAAAACGTCAAGGCCGTAGCTCTTTTGAGCATTTACCATAGATGCATGTGCAATCTCATCACCACTCTTCATATCCACAAGTGCAGTCACAACAGTAGTGGTTCCGATATCTATTGCGGCACCATATCCACTTTCATGGGAATCAGGAACGAAGTCATCAGGCATATACCCTTTTACGAGCACCTTATGCTTGAGTTCCATCTGCAGTAGTTCAACAACTGTATTACCATATACTTCAACCATGCACGCTAGACGGATTCCATCAGCTAATTCTGCTGCTGTTAGAAGCTTCAGCTCACAATCCACCGGCGGAGAGATATTACCTGAAACTATCTTTATCTTACACTTTCCACATACACCTACACCATTACACGCATTATCTATAAATTCACCGCCATCTAATAGTGTTCTAAGCAGGCTGCCACCGCTTAAGCACGAGTATGTTTTACCAGTGTTTACTACCTCAATATCAGGCATTTGCTCTCGAATCCTCCTTTACTGTCTCCAAAATGGTTTTTATATTCTTAATTGGAGACTTTGTACCAAGACCGCAGGCTGGCGAAATGATATTTGTTCCACTTCTCTCAGCCGATCTAGTTAACTTTGAGACTCTTTCTGTATCACCAAATTCAAGCGCATATGTGCTGATATTCCCCATCAGCACCCTATCTTCTAGGTTTTTACGAGCCTGCTGCATAGGAACAACTGAGTCAAAGCTAAGAGCATCACTTCTTACTTCATTCATTTCTTTATAAACGGATTTCATCTGTCCGCAGATGTGACATATCGTTCCAACATTGTATTTCTTTATTTCATCGTAAATCTTATTTAAATATTTAACCGTATACTCCTCAAAAAGCTTTGGCCCAAGAATCTCTCCCGTTCCGCTCGGATCGGATACTGTTAAGACATCTGCTCCTGCATCAATCTGCGCTTTTGCAAAATCTATTAACTGCTCGGTTACAAAATCTAGGTATGCATGCGCATCTGCCTTATGCTTTCTAAGCTCCTTGTAAAAAGTTGTTGGTTCCATTACCGAGCTAGCTGTGCTAATCGAACCGGTTATATTGCCGATAATAGGTACATCTTTGTCCATTTCACGGAGAATTTTGATAGCATCTAGAATCGTTTTAACCCTGCCTTCACCCATATTCATCGGTTTCAGACTCTTCCAATCATGTATTGACTCAATAGCATAGCTAGTGACATGTGGCTCAAAAATTTCTGAACCTAAAGTTATTTTTGCCCCCATCTGTTCTGCCTCAGCAACCATATCAAAAGGAAGACCGACATTTTCAAAGCATCCATTTTTATAACTTGCGTAAGAAAGGTTTGCCATCATCTGTGCATCGTTGTGAGCTTCTGGCCACTTTACACCTGCGATTTTCATCAAATCGGTCGTAATCATGTTCATCATTCCACCTGGACACACTACCGGAGGTCTATCAACCTCTTCATTTCGAAGTGCTCTAAGGAGTCTTTCTTTTTCGTTCATTGTGCATCCTTTCAAGTTATTATCTTCCAACAGCTGCTTTTGCTGCGGCTGCAGCTTCTACTGCATTAGCCGTATATATATCAGCTCCGATTTCATCAGCAAACTTCTTAGAAATAGGGCTTCCACCTACCATTACCTTGTATTTGTCACGAATTCCTCTTTCATTGAGCATGTCAATAACAGTCTTCATACCACCCATCGTCGTAGTCATTAATGTAGACATAGCGATTATATCAGCGCCAACTTCTTCAGCTTTATCTACGAATTTCTCCAGCGGTACATCTCTTCCGAGGTCATACATTTCAAAACCGTTAGTATCCATTAGTATCTTTACTAAATTTTTCCCGATATCATGAGTATCACCTTCAACTACTCCAATTACAGCCTTTGGAGCACTTTTACCTGAATTGTCTTTAGGTAAATGAGGTTTTAATACATCTATGCCGGCATACATTGCATCCGAGCAAAGGAGTACATCCGTTACAAAGTATTCCTCTGCATCAAACAGCTCCCCAGCTTTGCTCATACCCTTAACAAGGCCATCCAGCATGCCTTCCATAGCCGGGTAGCCTGCATCAACATATTCTTGCGCGACCTCGACGATATCCTCGTCATCCATCTCTACAACATCCTCTGCAAGCTTTGCAAGAAGCTCTTCCTTTGATCTAGCCATATTACATTCCTCCTGATCAAAAAAATTATAACTTGAGGATCCCTTTTGATCCGTAAACAGTCTATTTAATAAAGTTGTCTTTACTTTAACCTCACTTCTTTAAAAATCCCATTTGTAATATGAAGTCGGTTGTTTTTTATGCAGTTTTGCCCGCTAAGTTTGACCTCTCCAAGCATTGATACACACGCCTCAGCATACTGCATATCATTATGCGGAAGCTCATGTTCTACGAAATCTGCACAATCTGTTCCGATAAGTGCATAAGTGGTCTTAGGACACAGTAATAGCATAGAATCATCTTTTATCGAGTCGATGCACTCCTTTAGAAACCAAGCCGTGAACTCCCTCGTATATGAATCTAGCAATCTGGGACCAAGAATGTTCAGTGCGCTCGTGGGGTCAGAATAAGAAATCAATTTGATTCCATGGGCTTCAGCTTCAAGAATGAACTGCTTTACCTGTTTCCCAAATTTACTATACACTTCATGCATTATTTCGGGTCTCTTACGACACGCTTTAAAAACATGCTTTAAATCTATGAGGTTAGCCATAATCGTAAATGGTCCACATATTTCTATATTAGGAAACTCACCGTTATCAGCTAACATCTGTGCCGCCATCAAGGTTTCATATATGCGCCCTTTACTGAAGTCAATATCAGGAAGTTCCAAAAGCTGATCGACGGCATCACATACATAATCCCTGCACCGCGGTCCTTGCTTATCATCTCCAAGGTTAATGTCAGCACCCATTGCTTCAGCCTCTAGTGTATGGCAGAACGACAAATCAACATGAAATGCTCCGTCAGATAATTTCACAGCCTTTGCTAATTTAAACATAGTTTCCCTATGCAGATATGCATCTGGGAATCTCAAATCTAGTCCCTCCGTAACTTCAGCTCTGACACCAGATGAGTTTGTATATGAACATGGAAAATCTATTATTTTATTACACATGACAGCCTTTCATATCTAGGTAAACATACATGATATATTCCAAAAGCTTTTCTTTTAACTCAAAGAACCTTTCTATTCTTAGATTATTTTATCACAATATGGTTATGCGACTTTATTGAGGATTTCAATATTTCTATCTCTATCATAATAGTTTCATCGTTGTTGTAGATGTCCCCATACTTTCGCCGTGGAAAGTGAAATCATCTTCTTGAATTACTGAACTAGGTTTATTTACAATGATGTTATCGTCCCAGTAACCGCCGAGTAAATTTTCAAATATTTGTATACTACCAGGAACGTGTATAACTTCAAGATTTAATATATCTGCACTCGCACGTGCATACTCCTCAACCGTAGCTGGATCATAACACCCGTTATCAATTAGTGCAGCAGTCGTATAAGAATCGTACATCATTGTAAAGGCCCTTCGTCCTTTGCGCTCGCCGTATCGTTCAATACACTGCTCATACATGTACTTCATTGACCCACTGTCATCTGTCCAGCCCTTTGTCATATAACATATACCCGTCTTCATATAGGCGCGCTTCTCACGTTTCTCCGGACACAGCATGATGTTAATACAATCATCGAACCTAGGAATTACAATTGTTGCCGCTTTAGAGCTTAGACCAACAACACCTTTCCCACAAAGACCAAATGCCATAATTATGTACTTCAAGTCTGGATTACCATCGCCATTCTCATCTAATTCTGATACATTAATATGCATGTTAACAGATGAAGATACCCTCTCTTGGCTGTCAGAATTTATGTTTTTTGAAGCAAGCTCTTTAGTTCTAATATCCTGAGTAATCACGTGAGTTTCAGCGAACCTTATCAAGGCTTTAAGCTCACGGTTAAGTTTATCGGGGACATCATGATAACCGCGCTCCACCCATATCGTCGGATATTCAGCACCTACACGATTCATCGCAGCACGCACTTCATCCTCTATCATTTCACAGGCAATAAGTACTGTATTCGTCTTATTCAGTTTAACTCTCTCAATTGATTTATTCACGGTTTGTATTTTCCAGCCTATAGCTCCTCTTGTATGGGTTCACGCAAAAGGATCCCATACTTCTTTAGCTTCTTTCCCTACTAGACCTAGGCGGTTTTTGTACGTTAACAGCATCGCTGTAATTTCACCACGGTTCATCGAGGTTGATTCATCTATAAATATATCTATTAGTTCATCTTTCAGCAGTTCATTTGCGATAATATAATTAACTGCTGCTTTACTATCACTACTGAGTGCTATGTTGAAAAAGCTTCTGCTATGATTCCTAATATATTCATCAACTATGCACTGCTGCTCATCTTTACTATCACTTGTGCTATAAGTATTCGCTGATATATATCCAAGCACCGCATAATTTCTTGCGCTATAAGGCAATATCTCCAGTTTTTTCATGTCTAGCTCGATATGACGTAGTTTCCTGCATGTAGAAAGAGATATTCTCGGAACTCTGTTCACTGAGTTTGGTATCACAAGTCTTTCCAAATTTGTACATCCTTCGAGCATAGTCTCACCGATTGAAGTCACCCCTTCTGGCAAAATCAGTTCTTTTAGTTTCCAACAGTACTGAAACACTTCAGCACCCATAAATTTAATCTCTTTTGGCATTGTTATACAAACTGCATTATCGCAATACTTGAAGGCCGAATTACCGATATAAGAAACTGTCTCTGGCAATTCTATCGATACAATTTCATCACATCTAAAAAATGCATTGTCACCTATTTCAGTTATTCCTTCAGGCACGATTACATTACCTTCTGCCTCAATGCATCTAACGAGCAAATTGCCACAAATCTCCCATATTGGGGTACTAGGGTTTTGAACCTCAGTATTTCTTATGTCGACCATAATTAGTTCCCCAAATCAAGCTCATCTATCTGCTCCGAGATATCATATTGGCGTTCATAGAACATGAGGTCTTTATTAAATTTAAAATACTCATCACATCCATATCTGGCGATAAACTCAGCACATGCTTTATTTTCCGTCATATGAGTGACAAGGATTAGCATTTCATTACCTGTTCCAAATGCTTTTTCAACAAATTCAAATAGATTTGTAAGTGTACCTTTAACATCATTTGCATCACTAATTAAAGTATCATGCTCTATTTTCATTATCTCACTAATTACATTAGCCGCACCTAGTTCGTCAGGAGAATCTGCAAGAGCCTGACTTTCTTTAGCAAGTATCTCCATAACAGTTCTACTAATACGTAATAGTTCTCGAGACATAGACCTTCCCGCACGTTCTATGTCAAGCTGCTCAGACATTTCATCGCGCAGTTTATTGATTAACCGTGCACCATCAGATGATTTAAGTGCAGATAGTTCGTCTTTGATACCTCGTATGGACTCTACTGCTCGTCTCTCGGCAATTCCTCTCTCATATAAAGCTCTGATATCGTTTTCAGCAGCGTGAATTAAAAGGCCAAGTATAGCAATTCTCTCATCAAACCGCGCGGTCTGAAGGTTCTCAATAACTTTATCTGGATTCTCACCATTTAATATGCCTTTAATCCAGTTTTTACTCATGTATTTGTGGAATAACTCATAATAAGCCGCAAAGCTCTTAGCAATACGTCTGTTCTGCACATATTGGTAAATCAGTGACTCATCCACTGTTTCACTCTGTTTCTCTAAAATGCATATCATACCTGAAAGATCAACCCATCCACGCGCAGTAACAAATTCCTTGCCATCAACTGTTGTTTCTATCGAATAGAAATCATCTTTTTTTGTTTCCAAATAAGATAAAATCAAGGGATGAACTCCAATCTTATCCGCATATTCTCTCCAAACCTTAAAGTCTGGCTCCACATCTATACGATTCAATCTATCCCAAGTAACTAAGTCAAAACTTCTTACCGAGTCATTATATTCGGGCGGATTTCCAGCTGTAACTACAACCCAACCTTCTGGTACTCGATGGCGTCCAAAAGTCTTGTATTGCAAAAACTGTAGCATAGATGGTGCTAGTGTCTCAGATATGCAATTAATCTCATCGAGAAACAATATCCCTTCATTCTTGCCGGTTATCTCCATCACATCGTACATTGATGCTATTATTTCACTCATAGTGTACTCCGACACTTGATATGTCTTGCCACCATACTCTTTTTCGGCGATAAAAGGTAGTCCAATAGCACTTTGTCTCGTATGATGGGTCATTGAATATGATACGAGCGCAATATCTAATTCTTCTGCTATCTGCTCCATTATTGCAGTTTTACCGATACCTGGGGGCCCCATCAAAAACACTGGTCTCTGGCTTTCAACGGGAATATCATAGTCTCCATATCTATCCTTTGTAAGATATGCCTTAACGAGAGATCTTACACGTTCCTTTGCATACTTGATATTCACTGCAGTTCCTCACTTTCTAGTACAATCTTTATCGCCCACGGCGGGACTTCCAAATTATTTTTTACATTGTCCACAAATATAAACGCCGTATCATACTCTGGTTTCTTCCTTGGGAAAACCCCATATCCATCCGTAAAGTACAAGAGTCCATGAAGGTTCTGAAATGCTCCCTGCTTAATCAGCGTATCAACATATGTAAAAACTGGTCTAAAATCGGTTCCTCCTAGTCCCTTTATATCCATATTTGTCATATATCGGTCTATGTCTTCAACTGAATGAATTACTGTATCATCCTGAATTTTTGAGTCGCACTGTATTATGTGCAAATTAACTTTTTTATGAAAACTATCGCTCGTCTTTAAAATGCTATAAGTCTTTTTGAGGAAGTTCTCAACCACTGATCCTTTTGTCGACCCAGATGTATCAATTGCGACAACTAAATCTCGTATTTTATCCTCTTCTCCGCATTCCAATGGTTCAATTAATGGAACATTTCCATATAATTTAAGCCCATATGTATAAAATATGTTGTCAAAAGAGTCTAAATCTAGTTTGATAGCTTCCCCCCTTACAGCAAATCGTCTTAAGAAGCTGTCATAATCAATTTTTTCTCTATTTAATTCTTCTAGAGCCTGTTTCATTATCCCAGAACCCATCCCCTGTTCCCCATCATCTCTACTTAGGTCAGATTGAATAAATTCACTAAGATTCTTCCATTGCTCCTCTAGCTTGTTTTGAATCTCACTACTAATAATATCAGTAAGTAGAGATTCCTGACTTATTTCATCAGCAAGTTCACTTATGGAATTTTCATCTAAATCAAGGAATATATCGTTGATATCATTATTACTCACAGCTTCTGCATCACAATCACCAGAGCTTTTTATCTCAACATCCCTCGAGTATGTCTTAGACATCCTATGGTCATACCACATAGTATGATCGTCAACATTAAAGACATCTTTTAACCGCCTCATCTCTTCAGCTGTAATATTTCCCCCATTAAGCCAAGTATATAATTTCTCTGCAGTAAACGAAGTGACAATATCTTTATTTTCAACAATATATTCATGCACCCTTAAACCGCGCGGAGAGTCGAAGCAATCAATTTTAAGAGAATCTATCAATGTTTCAACCGCAATATCAGTAGCTAAATTCCAGTGACTATGATTAATTGGTTCTCTTACAAATGTATGTCTAAAAAGGCAGTGCATTATGCTGTGCATATAATCACGCGAAAGAGTTTTTATGCCATTCTTAAATCTCATCAGAATATCAATCGGCTCATAATAAAAATACTTACCATCAGTGGCAAAGCCATATGTTGCCCTGATAGGCCTTAGCGAATAGATTACAGAGTCTAGGTATCGCATATTAGCGAGAATTCTACCCTTAGAGATATGTAGTGCCTCCTCTGCCAAACTATTTATCTTTTCTTCTCTCAGCACATCAAAATCATTCATAATAGATAAGTATATCACCCATTAACGTTAAATTATTTGATATTTGAAATATCAATGAGTTCAGTGTGGTATTATTGCTAAGTTCTATTTGATTAATATTATATTTATAATTCCATATCTCAGGTGTATAATACGAGGTGTATATAAGGAATGTGCTCGTAGGGGAATCGTGTGAAAGTCACGAGCGATGGGGTCACTGTGATTGGTTAACACCTTCAGTCAGGTTACCTGCTGGCACATGGAATGCGCTTCCATCCAAAGCATAAACATTCTATCCTTTTATAACCGTAAACAGTTATGGTGGCTTCTGTAAGTACACCAGCAAAGAGGAAGATGGACTCTGTTAATCTTCCTCTTTGTATTTTTTGATTTACTTGGATCACACGTCAATCAAAGTAAGTAAATAAAATTTTGCTATACACCCCGAAGTTAAGAATGTATAGCTAATTATTTTTTATACTTTTAACACTGAAATACTATCTTTGCTATTATGCTAACGGATCTTTAATATTTTTCGAAGCCCAGGTATGATCATTTTCATCAATCCTGAATTTAGGAAGCTTATAGCCTGCACCATATTTGCGTCCTGCATACATAAATGCTTCAACATTTATTCTAGGGGTTCCTATCGGTATCTGGCATCCCGTACTAAGTACATATCCACCAGGATTATCCCAAGCTTGTGCCATATCATGGATGCAGTAATCAATAATCATCTCAGGATCTCCCATCCTTAGTGCATCTACTGGTGGAACGTTGCCCACAAGACAAGCTCTGTCTCCTACTTTTTCTCTACATTCTGCAAGACTATCCACGTTATCAATACTTAATGTATTAATTCCTAGATCTGCCATATCATTCCATATACCTGATGATTTGCCACAAATATGAAGGTTAATTCCTTCATTGCCTCTCCATTTTTTTATCTGTTCTATGCATTCGGCAAGATAAGGCTTAACAAATTGTTTAAAGAGTTTCAGACTTATCAAACTTTGAGATGCTAATGGATCAGAGAAACCAACAGCATATCCCCGCTTACACGCCGAATCGATGAATCTCTTGTTGCTTTCAGTTACGATGTTTAAGACTTCATGTACAAGCTCTGGTTTCTTTACCATCCATCTAAGCATTGTTGAAGGTTCAATAATTTGTGCAACAACAGATAGCGGACCAGCCATATCAGTTGAAACTCCAACTTCAGCTCCTACTTCAGCATTAATCATATCAAGTGCTTTTAGCACTATAGGCAGCCTGCCATCTCTCTCTGGATCACATGGCTTAAGCTTGGAGATGTCAGACTCGGTTTTGACAAGAGGTTCTTTTACATAAGACACTGCTTTTTCAGGATATACTAATTCAACACCCATTGCCTCGGCAACACCTCTTAGTCCCGTGCCTATACCTGCTCCATCAACACCAAACTCTCGGTACATGCCGACCTCGACTTTAGTCATCAGCTCTGCACTATGATTGTGTTCTCTAGGCCAAACACCAAAAAGTGGTCCCATTGTCTCACCAAGAATCGGGCAAAGTGGAATTCTATCAACCGCTTCGCCTCTAGCAAGGGCAGCACTTCTCTCTTTTGGAGTCATTTCATCCTTAAAAGAAATCATTTCTTCTCTGCTTATCATCAATTAAATCTCCTTTATTAAACAAAATCACGTACAATGCACACATGCTAGAAAGCATCTGCACTGCAGATGCTTTCTGGATTAATTCTTCTAAAAGATTTAGTGAATTGTGTATGGTTACTTCTTAAGTTTTGCAACTTCGAAATCTGGCATCATATGCTCCCAATCCCAATTACCTTTACAAACAATCTTATTGTATGAAGGAATTACTACGGAAAGAATTGACACAACCGCTAATATCATCAAATACCAGTTATAAGGAATCATGTCAGTAGGATTTACCGAATTCTTCGTCAAGCTGGCAGTCATAAGGAATTGTGCTCCGTAAGGAATAAATCCTTGCATGATGCATGAGAATATGTCCAGGAACGATGCGGTTCTTCTAGGATCTATTTTATATTTCTCTGAAATATCCTTGGCAATCTCCCCATTTACGATGATAGAAACGGTATTGTTAGCTGTTGCTGCATCTGTAATTGCAGTGAGTGCAGCAATACCGACAGAAGCAGACCTAGGTCCTTTAAATAACTTGCTAGCCTTGGCTATCAACCATTTTAATCCTCCGTAGTGTTTGGTCATCTCTGCAAGTCCACCTACAAACATAGATAGCAGGAATACCTCAATCATACCCTGATATCCTTCCCAGATTTTTCCTGCAACATCCATAAGACCGATTGCACCAGTCCCCATTCCTACGACAGTAGCACTGAGAATTCCTATAAGAAGAACTGCAAATACATTGAGGCCAGCAAGAGCTAGACCTAATACGAGGATATATGGCACAACTTTAATTACACTATAATCAAGGTGCCCTACAGACGTACCGCCTTTACTGAATATAATCATTAGAACTATAGTAATTGCTGCCGAAGGAAGTGAAATCCACGCGTTAGTCTTGAACTTATCCTTTAGTTCAACGCCCTGTGTCTTTGTAGCAGCAATTGTAGTATCCGAAATCATAGATAGATTATCTCCAAACATTGCACCTGTCAGTACAGCGGACATAACGAATGCCATGTTGAGGTCAGCCGTCTTAGCCATTTGGTAAGCAATAGGAACTATAGCTCCAACAGTTCCCATTGATGTACCCGTTGCTGTCGATAGGAATGCAGCGATAACGAAGATTCCTGGAATAATAAACCTTGCTGGAATAATTGTAAGTCCAAGATTTGCGGTAGAAGCAACTCCTCCCATAGCACCTGCAACAGACGAGAACGCTCCAGCAAGTAGATAAATCATGAGCATAGTCATGATATTTTCATCGCCTGCACCTCTTGCGAACAGAGTGAAGTTATCATTGATTCCGGTCTTATGATACATAAAGAAAGCCACGATGACTGCAATTGTCATAGCAACTACCGACGGGAATTGGTAGAAAGCCATCGCCACTCCCTTTGACTGTAGGATAATCCCGGCGCCAAGGTAAATTACGATAAATAGTAGTAAAGGAAGCAGTGCAAGGCCGCTAGCCTCCCTTTCTTTGATAAGATTTTCTTTCTCTTTCATTTGTAGTACCTCAAAATACAGATTAACGTAAACCGACATAGTGGGGCTTTTTAACAACTGCACCACTATCATCTATTGTACACAAATTCATACACTACGTTCATTGATATATTCTATACATATAATTATTTTCTCGTTATTTTTTATTAAAAAAATAACGTAGTAGTATAGCACTGCCTAATGTTACAATCATATTAGCAAATGTTTTAGTTTATATAATAATGAGGAAATAATAAATGAAGTATTACAACATCTGCTTGGATGATACTGATTATTTATACTTAGGAAGAAATTCGAAACTTAATGTACAGTTCTGTCCATTGATAAAGAAAAAAGTAGTATATTTTATAAGATTGTAGAGTAAGGTCTTTACTTTGTTTTAAAGATCTAATGTGTTCAATATTTATAATAAGAATTTAACATATAAATACAATAACAAAATCAATGGTCACACTGATAAAATTTATCGTATTGCAATATCACATTTAACAATATACAATTAATAAATGAAATATTGCTGGGGGAGCGATAGCTGAGAGTTGCTTCACTTAAGTGTGAGATTAGTTATTTTTATGCACTAAGATGAAACGAGACCCTTCTACCGTGCAGATAATGCTGCAGCGGGAAGCTGGCTAGAACACAAAAGCACCCCCTCCTGCATAATAGGAGGTTTTTTTATGACTTTACAGAGTTTTGTTGAATCAAGAGTTGGTCAGGTATTGATTGTATTTATAATCATCCTGTTACTTTGCTTAATTACAGTTAGCGGAAAATCAAAGAGCGATAACAAAAAAATAGATGTTAAAGCATTAACCATTTCCTCACTTCTAATTGCAATAGCTGTGGTACTATCCAACATTAAGATATTTACCATGCCTCAAGGAGGCTCTGTCACCCTACTCTCACTTCTTCCAATTGCGGTAATCACATACCTGTACGGAACGAAGCGCGGAGTAACTGCCGGAGTTGCGCTCGGTCTTGTAAATCTAATCTTTGGACCTTACGTAATCCATCCGGTTCAGCTACTTCTCGATTATCCGATTGCTTTCGGAGCCCTCGGTCTTGGTGGAGCACTGCGCGACGGAAAGAACGGTCTCACAAAGGTATACCTTACAGGTGTATTTGCAAGATACTTCTGTGCTGTGGCATCGGGCATAATCTTCTTTGGAGCGTATGCGCCAAAGGGCTTCCACGCAGTTACATGGTCGATTTGGTACAACTTCACTTACCTAGCAGTTGAAGCTGCAATAACGGTTGTTGTAATTAATATGCCACCTGTTAAGAGCCTATTTGAGAGGATTAAGAATGAAAACTAAGCTTGATAATCCTTTGTTATCAAGATATGACAGAGTTATTCTTGCATCGAAATCACCACGTAGATTAGAAATCTTGAGGAATCATGATGTTGAACCAATCGTAATGCCAGGAAATGCCGGCGAGGCACTGCCAGATGGTATATCTTTTACAGATGCAGTGACGATGCTTTCCGAGAGAAAAGCTATGGCAGCACTAGAGCTTCCAGATATATTAAAACTTGAAGGCAAATTGCTACTTATAGCTTCGGACACTATCGTCTATAAAGACATTATCATGGGCAAGCCGCACGATAACGAGGACGCTTTTTATATGCTGGCATCTCTACGAAATGACACCCATTATGTGGCTACTGGTGTCACACTCATCGACATTATTGACGGAGTTCCTCAGATCGATAAAATATGCTCATTTGCCGAAGTCACAGAGATCATATGCGGCAATTATACAGATGAAGATATATGGTCATATATAAAGACTGGTGAACCGGCTGACAAAGCTGGCGCATACGCTATCCAAGGCGGTTTTAGAAAATATATCAGAGAGTTTAGAGGAGATTACGAAAATGTCGTTGGGCTACCTTATAATAGGATAATCAGCGAACTTAATAAACAATATTAACATCAATGTAAATGGGGCTGCATATTACATATGCTAGCCCCACTTTTTATAGCTTCATATAAAACGACATCTGGCATGCCCCACTTGCTCCTGCCGAGGAAACTTCTTCTATATTGAACTCGTCGATTCCACCTATCGCATATACCGGTACATCAACTTTCTCTATTATGCTTGTCAGGAAGTTTATACCACGTCCTGGAAGCCCTTTCTTGCAATCAGTTTCATAGATATGACCAGCGATTATGGCATTAGTACCCGCACAACTAACTCTAAGCGCCTCTTGAAGAGAATGAACTGAAACCCAGGCTTTTAAGCCGTCCAAGGATTCAATATTAGATTCATAATCAGCAATTGATAATTGAACGACTGTGCCGAGTTCGCGCGCAATCTTATAGTACTTGTTCACAATTAGTCTTACAGAGTATAAATCACAGAGCAATTTAACTTTATAAGCTAGTTCCCTATATTCGTCTTCAGAAAGATCTTTCTCTCTAAGTATTACGATATCTGGCTTCGAAATTGCAAATACTATCTTAAGCTGTTCATAAAGTGACCTATCAGTTAAGTGGCGGTTCGTTACACAGATTTTTTTAAACGTACACATAATCGTTCATAACCGGCTGCATGCCGTGCTCCTTAAGAGCCTTACAGATTTCATCGACGGATCTTCCGTCTGCAATTTCAAACTGATTATCACCAGAACTCGTTTCATCATCGCTATGGCTACCGATTCCAGTATCCACACCTGCTGAGATTTTTGTAGCAGTTATACCCATGACATTATCTCTGAATCCAGCTCGCTCGCGAGTTGAAATGGTCATCGCAGCAAACGGAAGAAAAATCCTATATGCGGAAATAACTTGAAGCAGTTGGCGTTCTCCCACAATCTCATTATTCTGATTCGGTGTGAACATCGCCCCTTCATCGTTATTGCTGATGATTGGCCTCAGTCTTGGACATGAAAGCGAAATCTCTGCCCATGGATACTTACGCTGAATTAGATATGCATGAAGTCCTGTCGCTAAAGCATCTTTTCTAAAATTATCAAGTCCTAGAAGTGCCGCAAATCCTACGCCCCTCATACCGCCCATAAGCGCTCTCTCCTGGGCATTAAACCTATATGGAAAAACCCTCTTGTGTCCAGCTAGGTGAAGCCTCTCATATTCATCGGAATTATACGTCTCTTGAAAGACAGTTACGTAGTCAGCTCCGCACGACTTTAGATACGCATACTCATCCGAGTTCATCGGATATACCTCAATCCCGATGTTCTTGAAGTATCTTCTGCCAATTTTACACGCTTCACCGATATATTCTATATCTGACTTACTCCTGCTTTCCCCTGTTAAAATTAGTATCTCTTCAAGCCCGGTTTTCGCTATTGCCTTCATCTCCTTCTCTATCTCGTCCGTGCATAACTTTGCTCTATGAATTTTATTATGGCAGTTGAAACCGCAGTACACACAGTAGTTCTCGCAGTAATTTGATATGTATAAAGGTGTAAATAGATTTACGACATTACCGAAGTGTTTCCTCCTCTCGATACTTGCTTTCTTGGCGATTTGCTCTAGGTATTTGTCAGCTGCGGGAGATAGCAGTGCTTTGAAGTCATCGATACTGCAGCTATCAGCCTTAATAGCGCGCACTACATCTGATTCGCTGTATTCCAAAGGGTTATATGAATTAATTTCGGCTATAACTCTATCAAAAGTATCATGAGGAATAATCTCCATTCCATCCATATAAGTCATATGGTCAGTGCGCAGCCTCGTTTTCTCACTACCAGATGACTCCATACGTTTTACATCATTCATATTTTAATCCTCCAGAAATCCAGTAAGCGGTGACGATGCCACTCCGCCATCTCTTACGATGCGTCCAAGACCAGCAAGGTAAGCAGCTCTACCTGCCTTAATGGCACTTCCAAATGCTCCTGCCATCCCTGCTACGTCATTTGCCGTAGCGATTGCCGTATTAGCCATAATCGCACTTACACCCATTTCCATAGCTTCACAAGCCTGAGATGGTGAACCTATACCGGCATCTACAATGATTGGGATATCCACCTCATCAACGAGAATCTTGATTATATCCTTAGTTACTAATCCCCTATTTGAACCGATTGGTGCAGCTAGTGGCATAATAGTCGAAGCGCCTGCATCTACAAGAGCTCTTGCAACATTAAGATCCGGATACATGTACGGCATCACGACAAATCCTTCATTTGCCAAAATCTCTGTTGCACGTATAGTCTCATAATTATCTGGGAACAAATACTTCGAATCCTTGATAACTTCAATCTTAATGAAGTCGCCGCATCCCAGCTCCCTAGCGAGCCTCGCTATTCTAACCGCTTCTTCGGCATTCCTCGCTCCAGATGTGTTAGGAAGCAGAGTTACGTGGTCTGGGATGTACTGAAGGATATTCTGAACGTCTGTATTAGCTCTTCTCACCGAGAGAGTAATCATCTCTGCCCCTGCCTGTTCAACGGCAGCCCTTATCAATTCCACATCGTATTTGCCTGAACCCAATATAAATCTAGAATCAAATTCATGACCACCAATCACTAATTTATCATTCATTATGTGCTCCTTATATTTTAAAAACTCCTGTTTACGCGTGTAACCAAAATCCCTTTATCCCAATTACATCTCAATCTATCTCGTTTTAACATTAGATATCGATTAAATATTATCCACTCCTAGAATATGCCCTATTACGAGATTCGCCTGATGACCTGCACATATAGCAACTCTCGGAGCCATTAGTCCAATGCCGTCACCTACATCCGTATGCTCGTCACCGCATATGAATAATCTATCCATGATGCGTCTTGACCTTATTTCATTTGCGCTCCCATACCCAGCCATGCCAGATCCTGAAATCACAATTGGCCCATCTTCAACCGAGAGGAGTGAATCTATAAGCATCGCCTTTGACTCAGCTCCATCAAATGCCTCGCACACAATATCATAATTTCCAAATATCTGATCGCAGTTGTCCGCCACTACTCGCATACATTCTGTTGTTACATTCATATAAGGGTTTATCTCCATTAGGATTTCCTTTATAGCATCAACCTTTCGTGAACCAATATGCCTAACGGTATATACTTGCCTGTTCAGATTAGTTATATCTACGATATCGAAGTCGACAATATGAAGGTGTCCAACGCCGCTTCTAGCTAGCATAACGGCGATATTTGAACCGAGACCACCCGCACCTGCAATGGCTACGCTTGCCCGCTTTAGTTTCTGATGGACAGCCTGTGAAAATCTATCATCTTTAGCCTTATCAAACTCACTGGCACTAGGAAACTTCTTAGTAGAAGAATTTAAATTGTCCATCGTTTAACCTCCTCCCATGAAGCAAACTATTTCTATCTTGTCACCATCGTTTATTAGAGTGTCTGCATAATTCTTCTTAGGTATGATCTCACCAAGCCTCTCTACCGCAATACGAGATGTACTGTACGAGAGCGATATCAAAAGGTCTTGTACTGTCATGCCAGATGTATATTCAATTTCCTTACCGTTTACCTTAATCAAATTCTCACCACCTTTCATAATGGACTTTATAATTTGCCTATTTCCCTCGATTCGTTTATTAGCTGCTGTCATAAGTTAAGTAGCTATACGGCAACAAAAAAGGTCATACGAAGTTTTACACCCAAGGTGGTGTACCCCTTCGTATGACCTTGCATACTCTATCTTTAATTATAAGTGACTGAGTTTTATTGTCAATAAAAAACTAGTGTTTAAACTATTACAATTACTAATAGTTCGTTCATTATTGATTAAAATAAAAACTAGGATATAAGCTATTCAATATGATATTGTTTAGTTAATTATTGGAAATATGATAAATAGTGAAAAGGAGAAAATAATGCGTAATGATAACTTAAAAATAATATTAGTATTGATATGCATTTGCTTGCTTTCTACACCAATAAGCACGTTTATCTCAGATCATATTAATGTGACTACCGATGAAATCTCTATAAGTAGAATTACGAACTTTGCATGGAGTATACGAATTGCCTGCCTTATTTTGGCAATGTATTTCTTATCTAATAATACTGACCAAAAATAGATTTCACATTGAATGAAAATATCCTATACCATTCACCATCAAAGACAAAACCAGTTGCTACGTAAAGCAACTGGTTTTTACTATCCAATTAATCTAATTAATGTAAATCATCGCAATCATTAGAATCAGCGCAAACATTGATACTGAAATTTCGATTACTAGACCGATATCGCGATCTTCATTCTCAAATGAAATATTTCTAATAGCACTATTTCTTGAGTTCTCTGTCCATTTATACGGATTCCCTAGTCTCTCGCCGAAGAAATGGACAAGTTTCAGTGACCTTCTATCTGCCCAGGCAGTAAACCTGTTCAGACCGAGTGAAACGCAATTAATGAGCTTTGCCAGCGGTTTTCTAAAGAACCAATCAAAATCTAATGATAGCTCATCATGTGGTAGCATCTTAACTCTGAAAACCCAGAACACTAGTGTAGCCCCAGCAAACAGTATTATGTACTCTGCGATATGACTGATGTTAAAAGGATTCACTGATATTTTATATGGCATAATCCTATATAGAAGAGATGGATATACGCCCAGAATTATACATCCTGAAGCGCCTAGAATCATACCTATCTTCATACTTATAGGTATCGGCTTTACCTCGAATTCGCTTCTAGCCTTACCGAAGAACACGAACCAGTTCACCTTTAGAGCTACAGAGAGCCATGTTCCTATTGATGTCACGGTAAGTAGTAGTGCTGCTGTCTCATGTCCACTGAGGCTGACTGCGTGCATAATAATACTTTTGGAAGCAAAGCCATTCAAAAATGGCATACCTGCAATGGATAGCGAGGCTATGAGAAAAGTCCATGCTGTAATTGGCATCTTCTTCCTTAGTCCGCCTAATTCTGTAATTTTTCGCTTACCTGTCGCCATTATTACAGCCCCTGAGCACATCATAAGTACACCCTTGTATAGTATATGGTTAAATGCATGAGATGACGCCCCATCGATTCCCCATGCTCCGCCTATAGCAAGCGCTGCGACCATGTATCCGAGCTGTGACATGATGTGGTAGCTGAATAGCCTGCGTAGATCGTTCTCCAGAAGGGCCATTAATACGCCATATAACGCCATAAATACACCAACATACACAAGTGCTTCAGTGCCGGCAAAAATCCTTATCATAGCGTAAATACCAAGCTTTGTAGTATATCCGCACATGTAAACTGTTCCTGCAATAGTAGACTCGGGATATGAGTCCGAAATCCACGAGCTAAACGGCGGAACTAATGCATTTACCCCAACGCCTACTAGAACGAACCAAAATGCCGCTGAACTGCCTAGTACGGTAAATTTAGGAATTCCAAGAGAATTCGTCTGGGCTGCATGCAGCAAGAAACCTACTAGAAGCATGTTTCCTCCAAATGCATGCATCAGAAGGTATCTAAGCGCGGACCTTGATGAGCGCCTCGTGTGCCTCGCATATATCAGATATGTCGCACTAAATGCAGCAACCTCCCAGAACACGATCATAGTAATTATGTCACCTGCTAAAGTTGCAGCTATGATGCTGCCTCCATAGATAACTGAAACACCCTTCTCCCACTTGTCCTGTATGTCAAATGAATAAATGGAGTTGATGACCATGATTATGCTGAAGATGATTACAAATATCATTGATAACCTATCAATATGAATCATCTGTAGCTTGATGTCTGACGTAATCTGATACACCAAATGGCTGCTACTATTTAGCGTGAACAATCCAAGAATTCCCGATGCCGCTGCAACAATCGAACACGGCTTTTTAAATCTATCCGGTAAAACGAGGATTAACGCTCCAATCAGAATCATAAGGAGTCCAGGGTGAAAACTATTTATCATCATCCGTCCTCCTTTCCAAATAAGACGCATCTAATCTAGCATGCTGAAGAAGTTCCATCTCTTCATTTATTTCTGTGCCCTCGTAGTAATTCACATTACGGCGTAAAAACTTATTTAAGATAACCTTACTTATAAATACCAGCACCAATGAGCCTACAATAGAGAGGACGGTGTAATGTAATATCTCGCTTAACATATCACACCTCCCACATGGGCAAACACCGCTTCACCCGTGCTCATCGCTAGGTCTAGCAGGTGAAGTCCGAAGTTTGGAGCCACGCCGAGTATCACAGATACAGTCGCTGTGATAAGCAGCGGAACTAACATCGTCTTGCTGGCTTCACCGTACGTATTGAACTCTGGATTCACCGGTTCTCTCTTAAAAGTAATAAGCACAACTGGCATCAGATACGTAAGTGCCAGTACTGCACTTACAATAAGTGTAGCACCAAATAGCAGCTGCCCTGTCTTGAGCGCACCCATGATGATATTTGCCTTACTTACAAATCCCACGAAAAATGGGAATCCTGCAATACCAAGCGAAGCAATCGTAAATGCACTCATAGTAACGGGCATTCTTCTACCAAGTCCAACCATTTCACTGATATCCTTCTTGTGAGTAGTCACAAATATAGCACCGGCACACATAAAGAGTGTAATCTTCATAAATGCATGAGCAACAAGGTGATATAGAGCTCCCGCTGTGCTTAATGGAGACAGAATAGCTATTCCGAGTACGATATAAGACAGCTGCCCTATAGTTGAAAATGCAAGCCTAGCCTTTAGATTGTCTTTCTTAAGTGCTATCAGTGATGATATTAGAATAGTCGCTACTGCCATCCAAGCTAGTATAGTTGTACCACCGCACTCTCTAGCTAGCTTAGGTCCAAATACATATAGCACCACCCTGAGTGTTGCAAATGCTCCAGCCTTCACGACTACTACAGCATGAAGGAGAGCACTTACAGGGGTAGGCGCTACCATCGCCGCAGGAAGCCAGCTATGAAGAGGCATAACACCTGCCTTAACTATTCCTGCCCCTATCATCATCATAAATACAACTAGTGCCCAAGGCGCTGGTAGCATGCTTTTATCCATGAATCCACCCGGTTTAAACTCCATACTACCTGATACAGAGTAAACTATGACCATAGCTGCAAAGAATATCTGTCCACTGATTAGCGTGTATGCTAGATATTTTCTTCCAGATCTAGTCCCTTCTGCATCACGATAATGCACAACTAACGGGTAAGTCGCAATAGTCAGCACTTCGAAGAATATGAAGAATGTTATCATGTTTGCCGCAAAGCAAATTCCCATGGCCGCTGACAGGCACATTGCAAAAGATGCATAATATCCGGTCTGATTTTTCTCGCCATGCCCTCTCATGTACCCAACAGAATATATAGATGTTAATAGCCATAGCGTCGATGCGCTACATGCAAAAACAATTCCAGCTGTATCCACATTTAAAGTGAAATCTACGTCATCCACTATCCTAAATAGTTCTAATCTTATAGTATGACCAGCCAAAACAGCTGGAACCATTGAATATACGAGAGCAATTTTAATAATTGCAGCTGTATAGGTTATAGCTTCTCTTGCATTTTCCTTTATATGATCACCGAGCACATATATAAGTCCCGATGCACATAGTGAAACTAATATCGCAAGAAGTGGGCGGATATTTAGAGAAATTAAATTCATATTCCTACCCCCTTCACAGTCATCATAATCACATCTATAACGCTTACGTTAAGTATTCCTATAGCAATTATTGCTACAAAACAAGTTACAATCGCAATAAGCATGGATATAGGAAGTTCACTCACTTCTCCTTCTCGTCTATCGTTAAGCTCTGTCGGTTTATTAATAAAGATCTTCTCAATTAGCTTGAAGAAGTAAATCGCATTTAGCAAGCTGCTAAGCACTAATACAGCTAAATACACAAACTGATGATTCTGTACAGCTCCTAGCGCTATGTACCATTTGCTGAAGAACCCTACAGTTGGTGGTATTCCAATCATCGAAAGTGAGGCCAAAACGATGAGAGCTGATGTAATAGGCATCTTCTTATAAATCCTGCCGAAACTCGAAAGCTCAAAGTTTCCGAATCTGTATCTGATTGCAGCTGAACTGAAGAAAAGCCCACTCTTCATGAATACGTGTCCAATCAAATGCAAGAATGCTCCAGCTAGTGCATATGAATTACCTATAGAAAAACCTAGTGTTATGTACCCAATCTGAGCAATAGATGAATATGCGAATATCTTTCTGATATCCTCCTGTGCCATAGCTCTAATCGACCCATAGATAATACCAATGCAAGAGAGCACACCGATTATTGTTAGAAATAGATTAAAATACTTGAAATCTGTGCCATAGATAATATACAGATATCTGAACATAGCGAGAGCTGGAATCTTACCCATTATTCCGACGATCAGCGGTCTAGAACCTGGTTCAGCATGTGTGTATGCCGATGGCTGCCAGCCGTGAAACGGGAACATCGGCATCTTGATACCAAAAGCACCGATAAAAAGACACATGGAGACAGTCATCTGAACTGTATAGTCCTGTGAATCCAGAATGCTCCTCATATCAGTCATGTTTAGCGTTCCAGTTGACGCATATAGTATGCCGACACCGAGCAAGTACACGGTAGCTGCAACTGTACCTACTAGAAGATATCTAAAAGACGCTACTATTCCCCTGCTACCACCTAGAGCAATTAAACAATAACCAGAAAGTGAAGTAATCTCTAAGAATACGTATAGATTAAATACGTCGCCAGTCAGCGTCATACCACACATTCCGACTATTAACAAGCTTATAAGAGCATATGCTCCGCCTATGACCTTGCGTTCATTGGTAACTTCAAAATTCATGGTATAGAGAACTGTAATAAATCCTAAGAGCAGAATTATCAAAACGATAATTGCACCGATTGAGTCGATATAAAATTCGATACCATACGGTGCTTTATAGCCTCCAAATGTATATCGAATTGCGCCCTCATGTATAACTTTAGTTAGCAGCTTTACCGAGCAAACAAATGCCGCAAATATCGAAATTGCAACCACATTTCTTCCTAAGTGTTTATTTATCTTGGACAGTGGGAGCGACAGCAGCGCACTTATTAGTGGAAATAAAATAATAATTATTGGAAGATCATTCATTTGAAACGGTTCTCCCTTCTTATTATATCGTCCTCTTCTATGCTGCCATACTTTTCCTTAATTCTAGTTAGTAGCGCAAGTCCAACGCCAGTAGTACCTAAACTTACAACGATTGCTGTTAGCATTAATCCATGGGGAATTGGGTTAACGTATTTATCAGCATTAACTATTGTATCTAGCGCAACAGGAATAGTTCCACCTTTCTTCTGAGCAAAGCATAGGTAGAAAAATATTACTGCAACCTGCATGATATTCATGCAAATGAGTTTCTTCATGTAGTTCTTACAAGAAACCATTCCATAAACTCCAAGTAGCAAAAGTAGTAAAGTTAAAAAATAAATCCCTTTACTCGCCAGAAGTCCATTTATCTGTGTCATCATCAAATCTTACCCTCTTCATAATCGCATTGAGAATCGTAATAATAGTGCCCATTACTCCAATAGTTACGCCTATCTCAACGAGCAGAATTCCAATTGCATGTCGTTCTGCGGCGTGAACCGGAATTGGCAGATAGGTGTAATCCATGAATGAGCCTCCGTTGAACATCGGAACAACTCCTGTCATCACATATATCAAAACACCAACGCCTGCAATACTCGCTGAATTTTTGCCTGTCATCATAAACAGGTTTTTCTTATCGGGAATTACTAGAATATCAATGATATACGTCAATGCAATGAGTGCTCCAGACTGGAATCCTCCACCAAGGCTGACTTCTCCATGAAATAATACATAGAATGCATATATCAAGATTAGCGGTTCAATGAGCGTGATCATTACATCCTTATTGATAGTCTTGTATGCAGGATCTCCGAGCTTATAACGGTGACCAAAATATCTCTTTGGCTGTACAATTCTATTCTTTGCCTTTGGTCTACCCGCTAGGATCATGATTACCCCTATTCCAGCTAGGAACATAACAGTCGTCTCGAACATAGTATCGAATGCACGGTAGTCTACAATCATAGCAGTAACCATATTTGGAGAATTCGTATCCTGTACTGAATGCTCTATATAGTATTTTGAAACATGAAGTGCTGGTGCAGAGTCGATATCTCCAATTGCTGGGAGTACATCGATCTTAGCTACTATAACAAAGAGTAGCAGTATCGCCGTAATCAAAAATGTCACGTTAATATACTTGCGCATTACTTACACCGCCTATCTATACTCTTCAGTGTCATTATGAAGTAAATAGTTGAAATAACACCAATTACAGCCTCTGTAAAGGCAACGTCAGGTGCTCCCATTATGATGTATAGGAACATCGTTACAAAGCTGAATGCGCAGTACACTACGACAACTGACACGAGGTCTTTATCAAATATAATCACGAGAGTAATAGATATTAAAGCGAGAAGTAGAATTGCCTCTACAAGAAATGAACTCATCTATCTTCCCTCCTTTTCATCCGCAGTATCATCCTGATTTACCCCAAAATGCTTCTTGTGATTATAATCCTGGTAATTCTTGGCATGAACCGATGTTATCATAATTAAATTAGTTCCAAGAGGATTCGTGAGTAGCAATAAAAAAAATATGATAAATACTTTTACCGATAGCAATGTCCATCCTGTGTAAATCATTATTCCGACTGTCATCATCAGTGCTCCGAAAGTTTCTCCTACACCAGAAGCATGAAGCCTTGTAAAAAAATCAGGAAATCTTATTACTCCAACTGCTGCTAAAGCCATAAAAATAAAACCGAAGGAAATAATAGTAATCGCCACGATGTTCTGTAAACTCATTACCTTCTACCTCCTATGAATTTAGCAAGAATAACAGTTGTTACGAACCCTAGAATCGCATAACTAAGTGCGATATCTATATGCATATCCATTCTGTTGTCAATTAAGCCAACGACTAAAATCAGCATAACGATATTCGTATTTATGACGAATAAAGCATTGAGCTTGTCGTATACCGTCTTACCTATAAACATCGTTATAACCATTATTATGACGATTGCAAGCAGACCAGCAAGAAGCGCAATAAAATAATTATGCATTAGACTTCTTCCTCCTTCTCTTGAATCGCTTTGATGTCAGTTCAACGACTTCCTTCTCCGTAAAGTCGTAATCAGTAACCACATCGACCACCTTGTAATCTATAGTCTCTCCGTAAAGTTTTGCAACACGCATCTGCATAGTTCCATCTAGCAGTCCATCAGCAAACTCGCTATTTAAAGCGTGAACGGAGAAAACACCGCTATCATAGATATCGATAGTTACAGTTCCCGGTGTCAATGTGATTGAATTTGCAAGAATCGCCCTTGCTACCGGATTGTCGTAATCTGCCTTAAACCATACTACTAGAGGCTCAATTTTCATTTTAGAAGATAATACAATCTTAGAAACATCTATTGCGCTCTTAACGACCTCTTTGATAAGCCACAGAAAATAGATTATCAGTTTTGGATAATTAGCATGAAGAATAAAATATGTTCGGTTAGATTTAAGCCCTCCGATGCGCAGAGAGCCCACTACGAAGCACGAAATCAAAAACGAGGAAACACATCCATAAATTATAAATTTAACTGTAAATATTCCTGACATCACAATCCAGAGAAGCAATAACAAACCATAAACCTCGATGAAATTGAGGTACGGGTTGCTAGCTAGATGCCGGTCGCGAAAGAATTCCCTCATCTTTGCTTTTAACCTTTCATATATAAAATTGATTGAATTGATAACATTAATTTTAGTATACATTATTATTGAAAACCTTTAAAGGCTTTTGTTCTATTAACCATACATAATTGTATTATTTATGTTTCTGATCTTAAAAATGGTCATAACACTGTATTTCATCGTCGTTTCAATTGCAAACAACTGTTCGAAATGGTATAATTTAATGATTTTAGTATAGGGGGATAAACTAGAATGAAAGATTTTATCAAAGAGGGTCCAACTGTTACCATGTTCGTTCCATACGACTGTAACAATTGCTGCCCTTTCTGTGTAAATAAAGATGACTATAGAGATACATCTTCGTTCAATCTCGATAGATGCTACAGGTCTCTGGACTTACTAGACAAGATTTTACCGCACAACGATATAGTGCTTACCGGAGGTGAGCCTCTTGCGGATCTTGATGCGCTTCAGGACATACTTGATCACATTAAGGACGGTCATCATGTGTACATCAACACAACACTACCAACCAATGAGAATCAAGATATTCATAAAGTTGCAGCCGTGCTTAACAAAAATAAAGATAAGATTAGCTGCATTAATGTATCAAGACACCTTAAGCATTACGTAAAGGAATGCTCTGATGAGATTTTCGAGCTTCTTGAAGTCCCACATCGCATTAACTGCGTTATTTTCCAGGATGCAACTGAAGCTGACACAAAGGAAAAACTGCTCAAGGTTCTAGATAGATTCTCTGGTCACGAGATACAACTTCGAGCTAACTACTCTAAGTTGACACTCGATAACGTGTTCGATACAGAACATGACGATTTATTCAAGCTAATCAATTCCATCGCTGAATACAAAGGACAGCTTGAAAAGGAACTGTTCCGTACTGGCTTCCTATTTCAACTTGGAGACAGCAGAATCACTTATCACAAAACACTTCCATACAGCAAAATCAATGGTAAAGTCGGTGATATTATCATCAGACAAACTGGTGAAATATACGATGATTGGAATAATTACGGCGAAGAGATGACACTCAATTCACTTACTTTATAGAGGATTTGACATGACAAAGGTTAAAAAAAGCGAAAAACGTCAGCAGCAGGTGCTCGCGTACATGAAGGAAACTATAAAACTAAAAGGATTTCCCCCAACCGTTAGAGAGATTTGTGACGCTATAGGTATCAAATCAACTTCAACGGTATATAGCGATATCAAAGCACTTGAAGTCCAGGGGTTCATCAAAAAAGACCCTAGCAAACCTCGTGCACTGGCAATTGTCGATTCAATTAGCAACGACGCGAAGGAGCCTATGTTTGAGGCGGATGACATCAACATGGTGCAGCTTCCTGTAATAGGTAACGTTGCAGCAGGTGTTCCGATTCTATCCGAGCAAAATATCGAGGATAACATACCATTCCCTGCTAGATTTATCGGTAATGGAAATAACTTCTTGCTGGTAGTACACGGTGACAGTATGGTTAATGTCGGAATAAATGATGGCGATTACTTAATCGTACAAGAAGATCAGACTGCATCTAACGGCGATATTGTTGTTGCAATGATAGACGGAGCATTTGAGACTGAGGCGACAGTTAAGAGGTTCTATAAAGAAAAAGGACACATAAGGCTACAGCCTGAAAACGACTTCATGGAGCCTATAATTGTCGATGACTGTAAGATTGTCGGCAAGGTTAAGGGAGTCTTCAGATATTTTAACTAATATTTCACTTTATACGTACCCAAGGAGGAAACGATGACACAGAGTAACGAACATCACTACTCTAACGGCATAACTGATGCAAGAACACTCGGTTGGCCGAAAACTATTCTACTAGGCCTTCAGCATACATTTGCCATGTTCGGTGCAACCGTGCTGGTACCACTTCTCACAGGTCTTAGCATATCCACTACGCTTTTGATGGCTGGTCTTGGAACACTGTTATTCCATCTGCTGACTAAAGGTAAGGTACCGGCGTTTCTCGGCTCTTCATTCGCTTTTTTAGGTGGCTATGCAGCTGTAGCACCGCTTCAGAATGGTCACCCCAATACAGCAATGCTCCCATATGCTTGCGGTGGAGTAATTGTTGCAGGCTTTGTATATGTAATACTTGCTGCACTTATAAAGTTATTTACGATTGAGAAGGTCATGAAATTCTTTCCTCCTGTAGTTACAGGGCCGATCATCATTTCAATCGGTTTAATACTCGCGCCATCTGCTATAAAGAATGCACAAACTAACTGGCTTCTAGCCATTGTTGCCCTAGTATCAATCATATTCTTCAATATGTGGGGCCGTGGCATGGCCAAGATTGTACCTATCATCTTAGGTGTAATAATCTCGTATTTAGTAGCTCTAGCGATGGGACAGATTGATTTCTCGGGTATGGGTAAAGAGTCAATTGTTGCCTTCCCTCCCATCATGATGGCTAAGTTTAATATAAGCGCAATTATCACAATCACTCCAATTGCCTTAGCGACAATGATGGAGCATATCGGAGATATATCCGCCATCAGCGCTACAACTGGATATAACTATATAAAAGATCCAGGTCTACACCGCACGCTTCTCGGTGACGGACTAGCAACTATGCTCGCCTCTATATTTGGCGGACCTGCTAATACAACATACGGTGAAAATACCGGTGTTCTTGCACTAACAAAGGTATATGATCCACTAGTAATAAGAATTGCCGCATGTTTTGCGATAATACTCTCGTTTATACCAAAGTTTGCATTTATCATAGAAACTATTCCATTAGCAATTATTGGCGGTGTTTCACTGATACTATACGGCATGATTTCTGCAGTCGGCATTAGAAATCTTGTTGAAAACCAGGTTAATTACAAAAACACCCGAAATACTATAATCACTGCTCTCATTCTCGTATGCTCTCTAGGATTTAACCAGATTGGCGGTATAACATTTACAGTTCTTGGCGTAAAAATCACTCTTTCTGGACTCGCCATTGCAGCTATAGTTGGCATTGTAGCTAATATGCTACTCCCTGGAAAAGATTATGAGTTTGACGAGGATAACGAAGACGATAAATTCCAGACATTTAAAGTTTAGTACTTTATCGACTTTAGATTTTATTGGCCGTGAGCATTATGGTTGCCCACGGCTCATTTATTTATAAGATATATAGGAGGTCATCATGCCTGCACATAACGCACACTATCTGTTCGGAAGAACTGTTCTAAGCAAGTTACCTGCTGATACTGAGAGGTTAATTAATACAAATGCCGATTCATATGCGGCATTTGTATTCGGGCTCCAAGGACCTGATATCCTTGCATTTTATAGACCGATATTTCCAAGCATCCTTAATAAAGAAGGTGCAACTATTCATCATAGTCCTGGTTCATCCTTCTTTAAACATGCCTTTAAGATTGTTCAAGAATCTCCTACTGTAGAGAAAATCAGCTATTTATATGGTGCGATGTGTCACTATATACTAGATTCTCTATGTCACCCTATTATTAATAATTACGTAAAAACAACTGGTATGTCACACAGCTTGGTCGAAAGAGAGTTTGATCACTATGTGCTAGAACAGTACGACCTTACGCCATTTACTATTGAGCTAAAGCTCGTTGCGCCAGTGAGAAAAAATCTCGGTTCAATAATGGCACCTTTTTATGAAACCCCTACCGCTAGTCAGATGCAGCTAGCAACTAGAGATATGAGGCGTTCAATTCTAATACTCGGAACAAAGAATGACTTCCTTCGCAGAAGACTTCTCTCAATCCTCGCTTCTAACAGATTAACAATGAAACAATGCGACATGGTAGCATCTAACGAATATGATCCTCGCTCAGCGGAGAGCAATGCTGAAATTTGGAAGAAGTACGAAATGGCCATAGACAAGGCTGTTTCTGAAATCGAATACATAAGAAAAAGTCTGATTGATGCTGATCAACCAGACCTTAGTCGCTATGAACTAGATTATCTAGGCAAGAAACACTAGAACTCTATAAAAATATCGATGCTCCGTACGTTACCCATGTAACTATAAATGCAGCGACGACTACACCTAGGGCAATTGCAGGGAACGCTCTTTTGAGCTGCATGTCCATCATCGCAGCCACTAGAGCACCTGTCCATGCTCCAGTCCCTGGAAGTGGAATTGCTACGAGAATCATAAGTCCCCAGAACTCATACCTCAGGACAACGTCCTTGTTCTTATCAGCTTTTCGCTCCATCCTAAGGACTATGCTGTTGAGCTTGTCAGACTTCTTGCGCATCCACGCAAATACGTCCCTTGTAAAAACGACGAGAAACGGAACTGGCAGCAGATTGCCGAGCACCGCAATTAATGCCGCTTGCCAGATTGGCAGTCCTGCAATTCCAGCACCATACGGTATTGCCCCACGTAGCTCTATAATAGGCACCATCGCCATAAGAAACGTTTTTAGCATCTACCCTTCCTTTCTCACAGTTACTATATAGCTGAAAAATAATACCTGTAAATTTATACTCTCTAGATTTGATTGATATTTATATATTGTATTTAACCCATTTATTGTAGCATACGCCGATATCTCTATCAATTCATAATACCCTCACACAGATTGATTGTACTTAAATACCTTTTGTGCTACCATTTACATACTATAGGAGGCACATTATGAAAGATAAAAACGCATGGAATAACTACTCTCCAGAAGAGCTTAAAGCTCTCGAAAATTTAAACAAGGGATACATAGATTTCATTTCAGAAGGGAAGACTGAACGCGAGTGCACGGAGCTACTAGTCAAGATGGCGGAAGCTCATGGATATCGCAACCTAAATGAGGTGATTAAAAATAATGAAACTTTGAGCGTAGGTAGCAAGGTCTACGCAGTTAACATGAATAAGTGTCTTGTTACATTTAACATAGGCGAAGACATCGTTAATCGCGGTATGAACATCCTCGGGGCGCACATCGACTCACCTAGAATCGATTTAAAGCAGAATCCACTATACGAGACTGATGAATTCGCTTATCTAGATACACAGTACTATGGTGGCATCAAGAAGTACCAGTGGGTTACCATGCCTCTTGCACTTCACGGCGTAATTGCCAAAAAGGACGGAACCGTTGTTAATGTAAATATAGGCGAGGATCCATCAGACCCAGTTTTCTTCATCAGCGACCTATTAATTCACCTGGCTCAGGATCAGATGCAGCTTACAGCAGCCAAGCTGATCGATGGTGAGAACATGGATATCGTCTTCGGCACACAGCCTCTTGACAGTGAGAGTGAATCTGCAGTGAAGGCTAACGTACTAAAGCTCCTCAAGGACAAGTATGATATCGAAGAAGATGATTTCTGGTCGGCTGAGATTGAGGCCGTGCCAGCTGGAAGAGCCAGAGAAGCAGGTCTAGATAGAAGCCTTATCCTTGGATATGGACACGACGATAGATCTTGTGCGTACACTTCGGCTGTTGCTCTTTTCGAAGTTGAAAATCCAAAGACCACTACCTGTGGACTCTTTGTAGACAAAGAGGAAATCGGAAGCTATGGGGCTACAGGCATGCAGTCTCACTTCTTCGAGGATATAGTTAGAGAGCTACTAGATAGACTGGGAATTTACACAGAGCTAAATGCAGCTCGTGTTCTAAGAAATTCTCGTATGCTCTCATCCGATGTAAGTGCAACTTACGATCCTATGTATGCAGATAAGTTCAGCAAGAGAAATGCTGCTCTCTTCGGCAGAGGAATTGTGTTCAACAAGTACACAGGAAGCAGAGGGAAAGGTGGCTCTAACGATGCTAATGCTGAGTATCTCGGCAAGCTCAGAGCAATCATGCATAAGCACAATGTAATGTTCCAATCAGCGGAGCTCGGCAAAGTAGATGTTGGTGGCGGTGGTACTATTGCGTATATCTTGGCACTTTACGGCATGGAAGTTGTAGATAGCGGAATCGCAGTGCTTAACATGCATGCTCCATACGAAGCAGTTAGTAAGTCTGATGTATATGAAGCATACAAAGGTTATAAGGCGTTTATCATCGAGGCATAGTCTCAAAAATATTGATTTATCTATCAGAACTATGAATTTTTGAGATAAATTTCAACCCCTTACATGTCATACCTACTATAATGGTAATTATGAAGAATACCCCGTCTCCATAGGAGACGGGGTATTGTAATCTTTATCAATAATTAGTCAGCCTGCTTATTCACACCTCTATTTACATATGAAGTATGTAGTAAGTGATGTGCCTTCTCTCCTCCTGGAACTCCGAGATAATCATCGTACATTTTAATGATTACTGGATTCTCATGAGCCTTACGGATTGGAGCATTCTTATCCAAGGTATATAGACCTTTTGCTCGTTCAGCTCTGACATCGATGAAGTTTCTAACCTGTGAGTCCACATGTGGCTGTCCACCACCATTTACACAGCCACCAGGACATCCCATGATTTCTATGAAGGTATAGTCAGCTTCTCCTGCCTTTACCTTATCCATAATTATCCTGGCGTTTGCCAGACCGCTGGCAACAGCAACCTTAACCTTCTTGCCCTGTAATTTGTATTCAGCCTCTTTTACGCCCTTTACGCCGCGAACATCTACAAAGTCAAGGTCTACAAGCTCTTCGCCTGTAAGCTTTTCTACAGCCGTTCTAAGCGCTGCTTCCATTACACCACCAGTAGCACCAAAGATTACTCCAGCTCCAGTGTATTCACCAAGTGGATTATCATAAGGCTCATCTTCAAGCTTCATAAACTCGATACCAGCCATCTTTATCATTCTCGCAAGCTCACGAGTTGTAAGCGAGTAATCAACATCCTGATATCCATCAGCACCCTGATCATCTCTTCCAAGCTCATGTTTCTTAGCTGTACATGGCATGACGCTTACAGACACGATTTTGTCTACTGGGATACCCATAACATCTGCATAGTACGACTTTGTTACAGCACCGAACATCTGCTGCGGTGACTTACATGTTGATAGATTAGGAATTAATTCAGGGTAATAGTGTTCGCAGAACTTAACCCAACCAGGAGAGCAAGATGTAATCATAGGAAGTACTCCGCCTCCTTTAACTCTCTCAACTAGCTCATTTGCTTCCTCAACGATGGTGAGGTCAGCAGAGAAATTTGTATCAAAAACTCTATCAAAACCTAGCCTGTGAAGCGCTGCTGACAGTTTCCCTTCTACTTCCGTACCTATCGGTTGATCAAAGCACTCAGCGATTGCAACTCTGGTAGAAGGTGCAGCTTGAACGACTACGAATTTATCTGGGTCTTCAATCGCTTCCTTAACCTGCGTGATAGAATCCTTCTCATATAGAGCACCTACTGGACAAGCAACGATACACTGACCACAGTTTACGCAGCTAGTCTCAGCTAAAGGAATGTTGAAAGTCGTTCCAACGTAAGTATCAAAGCCTCTCTTGTTAGTCCCGATTACTCCGATACTCTGTAGGTTATTACATGCTCCTATGCACCGACGACATAGTATACACTTGCTATTATCACGAACAATTGACTTAGAACTGTCTTCTATTACGGAATGATTCTTTGCCCCCTTATAGTACTCAGTATCATCTACCCCGTACCTTCTACATAGCTTTAGAAGCTCACAATTACCACTTCTGAAGCAACCTAGGCAGTCCATGTTGTGATCTGATAAGAGCAGCTGCAAATTCTTTCTTCTATACTCAACTATCTTCGGTGTATTAGTACGTGCAACCATTCCGTCAAATACAGGGAATACACATGCTGCCGCAAGTGCACGAGCACCCTCTACTTCACATAGGCACATTCTACATGCACCGATTTCATTTACATCCTTTAGATAACATAGCGTAGGGATATCAACTCCTGCGATGTGCGCTGCTTCGAGTAGCGTAGAACCTTCAGGAACATTAACCTCCATGTTATCAATTGTTACTTTAACATCTGACATCTCGTTTCCTCCACTACTTTCTGATTATTGCGCCGAATCTGCAGTTATCCATACATGCTCCACACTTGATACACTTAGCAGTATCAATTACGTGAGGTGTCTTAACTGCACCAGAGATAGCGTCAACTGGGCAGTTTCTAGCGCAGAGAGTACATCCCTTACACTTGTCTTCAATGATGCTATACTTGAGCAGCTTCTTACAGACACCCGCAGGACAAGTCTTATCCTTTATATGTGCAACGTACTCATCTCTAAAGAATCTCATTGTCGAAAGAACTGGGTTTGGTGCTGTCTGACCAAGTCCACATAGCGAGTTAGTTTGAATAAAGTTAGCCAATTCCTCGAGCTTTTCAAGGTCTTCCATCTCACCTTTTCCTTCGGAAATTCTTGTTAGTATTTCGAGCATTCTCTTAGTTCCAACTCTACAAGGTGTACACTTACCGCAGGACTCACTAACCGTAAATTCTAGGAAGAACTTTGCGATGTCCACCATACAGCTATCTTCATCCATTACTATAAGACCGCCAGAGCCCATCATACATCCGATGCTCTTAAGGTTCTCGAAGTCGATAGGTATATCATAGTATGTGCTAGGTATACATCCGCCAGATGGACCACCGGTCTGGGCAGCTTTAAATTTCTTGCCGTTTGGAACTCCGCCCCCGATATTTTCAACTACATCACGCAGGGTTGTACCCATCGGAACCTCTACAAGCCCTGTATTGTTAATCTTACCCCCTAAAGCGAATACCTTAGTCCCTGGGGATAGCTCTGTTCCGAGAGAACTGAACCATTCTGGGCCCTTGTTAAATATCACCGGAATATTGGCGTAAGTTTCAACGTTATTAAGGATTGTTGGACATCCGAACAATCCCTTTACAGCAGGGAATGGTGGACGAGGATGTGGTTCACCTCTATTTCCTTCGATAGAAGTTAGAAGAGCAGTTTCCTCTCCACAGACGAATGCTCCCGCACCGAGCCTTAAGTCGATATCAAAGTTAAATCCCGTACCAAATATGTCCTTGCCAATCAGTCCATATTCCCTAGCCTGTTTAAGCGCAATCTCTAGTCTGTTAACAGCTATAGGATACTCAGCACGAACATAGATATATCCCTGATCAGCGCCAATTGCATATCCTGCAATAGCCATAGCCTCAAATACTGAGTGTGGATCTCCCTCTAATATCGAACGATCCATGAATGCTCCTGGATCTCCCTCATCTGCATTACAACATACGTATTTCTGGACTTCTCCTCTATTGCCAGATGCGAACTTCCATTTCTTTCCTGTTGGGAATCCTGCACCACCACGACCCCTGATGCCACTGTCTAGAACAGTCTGAATAACTTCATCTGGAGTCATCTCAGTTAAGCATCTTCCTAGTGCCTCGTATCCGCCTGTAGCTATATATTCATCGATGTTCTCTGGATCAATAACTCCACAGTTTCTAAGTGCAATTCTCTCCTGCTTAGTATAGAAGTCGGACTCTGTCATTGTCTTTGCCGGACTTCCATCAGTAGTCTCTTCTTTGAGCATGTATTTGTCAGTTGGAACACCACCAACGATGTGCTCGTTTACAATTGCCTCTACCTTCTCAGGATCAACTTCTTCATAGTAAACAGAGCCAGGATGAACTACAACTACAGGACCTTTAGCACATAGACCAAGACATCCTGTCTGGATGATTTTCACATCATCTTGAAGTCCATGCTCTTTGAGGTGAGTCTCGAAAGCTTTAACTACATCTAAGCTATGATTAGATGTACATCCTGTCCCTCCGCACACAAGTATATAATTCTTATGAACCTGTGCCTCCTCAGCCTCAGCATGGATAGCTGCTTCACCACCTAGCCTGAGGTTTACTTGGCACATCATCTTATTCTTGATGGCTCTAAGTTCATTAAGCGATTTCATAATAACCTCCATAGTCTACACAACGCTGCTAAGCGTATCATTTACAACCGAAAACTACATGTATTTAGCAAGAACCTCTGGGATTTTATCCGCAGTCATTTTGCCATACACGTCTCCGCCAACGATAACTACTGGAGCAAGTCCACAAGCCCCAACGCAGCGGCATGAATCTAAGGAGAATTTTCCATCCGGTGTGCATTCTCCATCACCAATCTTGAGTTCCTCAACACACTTATCAAATATATCTCCTGCACCCTTAACATAGCATGCAGTGCCTAGACAGACTGAAACTTCATGTTCACCCTTAGGTGACATTGAGAACTGAGCATAGAATGTAGCTACACCATATACCTTCTCCATAGGAAAACCCGTTTCATCGGAAATTATTTTCTGAACCTGATATGGGAGATACCCATATATCTCCTGTGCATGCTGCATAATAGGCATTAAGCAGCCTTTCTCACCTTTGAGCTCATCAATAATCTTTAGTAATTGTTGTTCTTGCTCAGGTGTGCCCTTGAATGGGACATTCGAAACCTTCATATCTAGAACCTCCTTCAACCAAATCAGTTAGCTATATTTAACAAAATTAAATCATATGTTTAATTAATTATATATATTAAATTTATTTATTTCAATGATAGTTACGAATCTATCTATGTGATGAAACCATTCATTTCACTGTACCTTTAGATTAAATTATCCACAGCTTTTTTCGATAAATCCACTCGCAATTGATATTTGTGTAACGTATAATATAAGCATAATTGTATCTATATATGCGTTGACTAGGGAGGACAAAATGACACTACTTGAAATTAATTCTATTATAGAAGGAAAGATCCTAACCAAAAATCCAGATTTAAATCTTGAACTAGTTAATGCCTTTTCATCTGATGTAATTAGTCATATCGTAACGTATGCAAGCGATAAATCGATATTAATTACTGCAGTATATAACCCTCAGATCCTTAAAACCGCTGAAATGAAAGGCGTTCAGTGCGTTATTCTGATTGGCATCTACGAACCAGAGCCATCCCTTGTGGCTCTTGCAAATTCACTAGGAATCACGTTACTTCGTTCAACTTTCTCGATGTACGTAACCTGTGGAAAGCTTTATAGTAGCGGCTTACAGGGTGCATTTTAGCATAAATAAGGAGGACTGTATGATTTTCCCTAAATTTCCTGAACAAGGCTCTGCACTTGGAATCTGTGCACCGAGTGCTGGAGTTGGTCACAAAATTAAATTGTTTGACAAATCATTAGCAGCCTTAAAATCATCGGGCTTTGACATCATAGAGACAGCTAGTGTTAGAAATGACAATGTAAGATCTGCTGATGCTAAGACTCGCGGTGAAGAGTTTAACTTTCTCGTACAGAATCCTGATGTCGAAATGATTGTTTCCGCAGCGGGCGGTGATTATAACATCGAAATATTACCTTACTTAGATACAGAGACGTTGGCTAATTACCCCAAGTGGATTGCCGGTGCAAGCGACCCCACTAACATTATGTACTACGTAACTACTAAACTCGACATAGCTACGATGTACGGTTTTAATGCAGGTAGCTTTGACTGGGATACACTTCACGAGTTCCAGAAGAATTCACTCGAGCTTATGCGCGGCAACACTATAAAACAATACTCATTCGATAAGTATGACTCTAACACCGACTTTAGCGTCCAGGATGCGGTTCTTGACGGTGACGTAAATTGGATGTTATCAATTCCAGGTGCAGATATGGTAATAGATAAATCATCCGCCGCTGATTCACCAAGGCTAATAGCTGAGGGGCGACTTATAGGAGGATGCATAGATTGCATTGCAAAACTAATAGGAACTCCTTTCGATGGCACCAAGTCATTTGTAAAGAAATATCCTCATAAAATATGGTTCCTAGATAATTTTGCGATGACTTCATTTGACCTATACCTCACAATTATGCAGATGAGGTACTGCGGTTACTTTAAAGGCACCAAAGCGATAGTGTTTGGGAGAACTATGTTCGGAGACAAATCAGACGAGGAATATATAACACAGCTACGTCAAGCTATTCCGGATATTCCATTCATTTGGAATGCTGATATCGGCCATGTAAAGCCATGCTTTACAGTTATAAATGGTGCGTACGGCAGAGTTACATGTGCGCAGGGTAAAGGCACGCTGGAGCAGGCGCTGGTGTAGACAGTTAATCAACATAAATGTACAATAAATATTAATCATCTATTCATAAGATGTGTGGAGGGAATTAATGAGTATTATAGTTTTGTTTTTCTTTTGTGGTATTTTATTTTTAACTGTTATCTGTCTAATAACATTCATCGTATTAGGAACGGCATCAATTTCATTAGGAAGTGCATTTTTAATATTATTAAGGGTATTTACATTGAAGGAAAAACCACGTTGGAGAAACCCTGATGATAGACCTAAAATCATTCTTCTAATTTTGTTAGCACTGCTTTTTATTGTCACTATTTCCGGTCTAACTGTATTCATTTATTACATGTATCAAATACTCACATAGGCTTTCAATCAATAATCCTATGTATATAACAAAACTGTAAATTTATAAAAGTAAAAGGTAGATGTTGACCACATCTACCTTATTTACTTAAAACTAATAAACCCTAAAATCAATATTTATAGTGCATCGTTATGGATTAGAACGCTCATGTATGCACCCTTCTTAAATATCGATGTACTTACGCCCCATGCGATAGCTGAACAAGCTAACTCACCTGCATGCTTCGACTTAATGCTTCTCGAGCTTAGCACGATTCCCTTTGGATATAGTTCAGCACCCAGATACTGATGCAAACTATCCGCAGAACCCGATTCAACAGCTTTGATAGACCGTCCAGGATTTGTGTCCCACCACTCATTTGGTTTCGAGAATGAGCCATCAGCTCTCATCTCGCCAGAAGATAGATTCTGAGCGCATATTTCTCTTAGCTTCTCTAGGGTCTCATCATCTATAACTCCATCAGCAATCGAATAAGCATACATTGCACATGCAACACCATCATCATCTAGTTCCTTTAGAAGGTATAGATTAGATACACCTCTCTCCTTGAACTTCTTCCACTTAGAAGACACCTTCTTAAGGCTTGCATCATTGTAAACAGATGAGTTTCCATCATCAAGAGCGCGCTTTAGCTCTTCTAAGTCTACGTCCTTCTTCTCCCAGTTGTCGATAAAATTGATTCTTAGATCACTCATGTAACTTTACTCCTTTAAATCTTCTTGCCAACTAGCTAATGTATCATTATCAAACACAATCATCGTGTCAGTAAACGGTTTTACTAAGACCGCCGTGTAAAAAGGTCCTTTTTTCTTGTAATATGCCGATATCCCAGAGCGGGCTTTAATTGAGAATCTTATCTCGTACTCTCCTGGAGGCATCAAAATAGACGGCGTTAAAAACTCATCTGAAAATAAAACTCCAGATGACCAGTTATCTCCATCAGCTGAAAATGACATATCATAGAATTCACCATAACCGTTATCGATTCTAAGGTATACCTTCGACAGCTCCTTATCGCGTTTCATGCTCTTAATGGTATTAAATGCTTTCCGCCGTTTAGTGTTCTTATAATGCAATATACCCACACTTATATAGAACAATACCGACAACGCCACTATTACTACCCATGGGTGTTCGATTAAAAAACGCATAGATTAATTCTCACTTTTCTTATCTTCATATAGTAAAGTTTTCAAAACTATTCTAATAATGTCAAGTTACACTGTATTAATGTAATTCGTCAAGTAAACGAACCTATTTGCCAATGCTCGCAGGCTACCTTTTGGTCAGTCATCACAGTCAAGAAGCTGGAGGCGAATACAAAAGGCTGCGAGGTTTTGGCAAGTTCGAAGGATTACGCAGTTACGAATTAACGAATGCGAGTATTGTTTTATCACATCAAGTTACGCAGTATTCGTATAATTCGTCAAGTAAGCGAAACTAATGTCAATGCTCGCAGCCTTTTGCTATTCGCCGACCCCTATGTGTCTCTTAAAATTCCCCACTATATTTTCTCCTTCTGACATCATTAGAAATGCATGAGGATCAATATCGTGAACGATTCCCTTGAGATGTTCAATTTCATATTTTGAGACGAGCGTTAGAATTATATTTACCTCATCTCCTGTATAAGCCCCTGTTCCCTTCCAGCTAGTAACACCTCTGTTTAATTCTTCAGTAAGAATTTTTTCGATGCCTTCTTCCTTAGTAATAATCAGCACCTCTGTCTTGATATTTTGGGTGTGCATCCTATCGATAAACATCGCTTTGATAGCAGAGTAAATGAAGGAATAAACTGCTATCTTTACATTAAATAGCAATAAGCAACAACCATATACAGCAAAATTCACAACATTATTAAGCATCCCTACACTAACGTTTGGATTCTTTTTTGCCATGCACACTGCAATGATGTCTGGGCCACCAGTGGAACTTCCACCCCTTAAAATCATTCCGGTTCCTATTCCTCCGATAACACCTGCTACCACGCACGCAGTTAGGTAGTCATCAATATAAGGAACCTTTGGTACTGGAACAAGCGTAAGGCAAACCGACGATATACCTATTGAAATCAACGTCTTAGTCGCAAATTTAAAGCCAGCTGATGAGTACGCATACAAAAATAAAGGAATATTTATCAAGAAGTAGATAATACCCGTGAAATCAAGTCCATATATCGTTCTAACGCCAGTATTAGCGACAATTAAATGTCTTACAATCTGGGATATTCCAAGAAAGCCACCATTATAAAGATGCATCGGTGTAATTAGAAGGTTTATGCTGAACGCATAGATTAAGTTTCCTAGGATTATCAGTATTGTACTTGATAATCCATTCCATTTATCTTCAAATTTATTAAACCAGTTCATTTCAAAAAATTTACGGTGAAGCATCCATAGCGGATGCTTCACCGATAGATACTATTTACGATTCTTGATTGTTGCCTGTGCAGCAGCAAGTCTTGCGATTGGAACTCTGAATGGTGAGCAAGATACGTATTGAAGTCCAGTCTTATACATAAACTCAATAGTATCAGGATCTCCACCGTGCTCTCCACAAACACCCAGCTTGATATTTGGTCTAGTCTCTTTTCCACCTTCACAAGCCATCTTAACTAGCTTTCCAATACCCTTCTGATCTAGAGACTGGAATGGATCTCTTTCAAGTATACCATCATTGATATATTCTTTAATGATGTTACCAGTATCATCACGGGAGAATCCAAATCCCATCTGAGTTAGGTCGTTAGTTCCGAATGAGAAGAATTCAGCTTCTTCGGCAATTTCATCTGCAGTTAGAGCAGCTCTTGGAATCTCAATCATAGTACCTACCATGTACTCGAGCTCCATCCCTGCCTTCTCGAAGCACTTCTTAGCTGTCTCATCAATTGTATTCTTAACGAAACGCAGTTCCTTGACATTTCCTACTAGAGGAACCATGATTTCAGGCTTAATCTTATAACCCTTCTCCTTAGCTACTTCAAGTGCAGCAGTTAGAATAGCTTCTGTCTGCATCTCAGCTATTTCAGGATAAGTAATAGCTAGACGACAACCTCTATGGCCGAGCATAGGGTTGAACTCATGAAGCTCAACCGTCTTCTTCTCTATAGCCTCCTTAGAGATTCCAAACTGTTCTGAAAGCTGGTTGATATCAGCCTCAGTTTTAGGAAGGAATTCATGTAGAGGTGGATCTAGAAGTCTGATAGTAACTGGTCTCTCGCCCATTACCTCATATAGACCTTTAAAGTCCCCTTTCTGATATGGAAGTAGACCTGCCAGCGCTTCTCTTCTCTCAGACTCAGAATCAGCAAGTATCATTCTTCTAATCTTAGGAATTCTTTCATCCTCAAAGAACATGTGCTCCGTTCTGCAAAGACCGATTCCTTCAGCTCCAAACTCTAGCGCCTGTCTAGCATCTCTTGGGTTATCAGCATTAGCTCTAACTCCGAGATTTCTAACATCATCAGCCCACTTCATAATAGTGCCGAAGTCACCCGATAGCTCAGGTGATACAGTCTTAATAGCTACATCATAAACACTTCCGTCAGTACCATTGATAGAAATTACATCTCCTTCATGGTACTCTTTGCCGTTTACAACCATTTTCTTCGCAGACTCATGTACTGTAACCTCACTGCAACCAGCAACGCAGCACTTACCCATTCCACGAGCAACTACAGCCGCATGAGAAGTCATACCACCTCTTGCAGTAAGGATGCCCTGAGCAGCAACCATACCTGCCAGGTCTTCTGGCGAAGTTTCCTCTCTTACAAGTACGACCTTCTTACCTAATGCAGCAGCCTCTGCAGCGTCGTCAGCACTGAATACGATTTCACCACAAGCAGCTCCGGGTGAAGCTGGAAGCCCCTTAGCAACAGCAGTTGCAGTTGCTAGCTCTGCACTATCAAATGTAGGGTGAAGTAGCTGGTTAATCTGATCTGGTTCTATACGAAGTATAGCAGTTTCCTTATCAATTAACCCTTCTTCAACCATGTCCACTGCAATCTTAACAGCTGCAGTAGCAGTTCTCTTACCATTTCTTGTCTGGAGCATGAATAGTTTGTTATCCTCAACGGTAAACTCCATGTCCTGCATATCTTTGTAATGCTTCTCCAGAATCTCGGCTACAGACTCAAACTTCGCATATACTTCAGGGAAAGCCTGCTCCATCTCTGCGATTGGCTGAGGTGTTCTAATTCCGGCAACAACATCTTCACCCTGAGCATTTACAAGGAACTCACCAAAGATCTTGTTTTCTCCGTTTACAGGGCTTCTTGTAAATGCAACACCAGTTCCTGACGTTTCGCCAGTATTTCCGAATACCATGGACTGTACATTAACCGCAGTTCCAAGAGATGCGGAAATGTTGTTTAGCTGTCTGTATAAAATAGCTCTGTCGTTATTCCACGAACGGAATACAGCCTGGATAGCTTCCATCAGCTGGTCTTTAGGATCCTGTGGAAAATCTCTTCCTAGCTCCTCTTTAACGAGTGCTTTGTAGTCTTCGATAATAGACTTAAGATCTTCTGGAGATAGATCAACGTCAAACTCAGCTCCAACTGCTTCTTTCTTGCCGTCGAAGATAAAATCGAACTTAGCTTTTGATATCTCAAGAACTACATCTCCAAACATCTGGATAAATCTTCTATAGCTGTCATAAGCAAATCTTTCGTTTCCAGTCTTTGCAGCAAGCCCTTTTACAGACTCGTCATTAAGACCAAGATTGAGAATAGTATCCATCATACCAGGCATCGATACAGGAGCTCCAGATCTAACCGATACGAGGAGAGGATTCTCAACGTCTCCAAAAGTCTTGCCCATTACGTGCTCAAGTTCCGCAAGATGGTCATACACTTCCTTAACAATATCTTCTGATAAAACTCCGCCTTTGTCGAGATAGTCTTTACAAGCATCCGTTGAAATAGTAAATCCAAACGGTACTGGCAGACCAATCTTAGTCATTTCAGCAAGGTTTGCACCCTTACCACCTAAAAGGCTTCTCATATCCTTAGAGCCTTCATTGAAAGAATAAACAAATTTTTCCATGGCATTTCTCCTTAGTTAAAACTGCAATTTGTTTTCTATATACTCCCTAACGTCAGACAGAGGTAGACGAATCTGCTCCATCGTATCTCTATCGCGTATAGTGACTGATTTATCGGTTTCTGTGTCGAAATCCACACAGATTGAGAAAGGTGTTCCAATCTCATCTTCTCTTCTATATCTCTTGCCTATTGAACCAGCAGCATCGTATTCAACGTTAAAATGCTTACTAAGTTCCTCGTAAATAGGCAAAGCTACATCTTCTAGTTTCTTAGATAGTGGCAGAACTGCAACTGTGTAAGGAGCAAGTGCAGGGTGAAGCCTAAGGACAACTCTAGTATCTTCTTTGCCCTTTCCATCAACCACAGTTTCCTCATCATATGCATCGATTAGGAATGCGAGTGCTACTCTGTCTGCCCCAAGAGATGGCTCTATACAATATGGAACATATCTCTCGTTTGTTTCAGGGTCAAGATAACTCATATCCTGTCCTGAGTGCTCCTGATGTCTAGTGAGGTCGAAATCTGTTCTATCCGCTATTCCCCATAGCTCTCCCCATCCGAACGGGAATAAATATTCTAGGTCTGAAGTTGCATTGCTATAGTGCGATAGTTCTTCTTTTTCATGATCTCTAACACGGATATTTTCCATGTTCATGCCAAGATTTTTAAGAAAATCAATTGAATATTGTTTCCAATACTCAAACCATTCTAGATCAGTTCCTGGTTTGCAGAAGAACTCTAGCTCCATCTGCTCAAACTCTCTAGTCCTGAAAGTGAAGTTTCCAGGCGTAATTTCGTTACGGAACGACTTGCCTATCTGTGCTATACCAAACGGTATCTTTTTGCGAGAAGTTCTCTGGACATTCTTAAAATTAACGAATATGCCCTGTGCCGTCTCAGGCCTTAGAAAGATTTCTGATTTTGAATCTTCTGTTACACCCTGAAAAGTCTTAAACATTAAGTTAAACTTGCGAATTCCTGTGAAGTCAGACTTACCACACTCTGGGCAAGGAATATTGTTCTCAGAGATATATTTTTCCATCTCCTCATTACTCCAGCCGTCACATGAAATCTGCTTGCCTTCCTTTTCAACAAGGTAGTCTTCAATAATCTTATCAGCTCTAAACCTTGCTTTACAGCTCTTGCAATCGATAAGTGGGTCTGAGAAGCCACCCACATGTCCAGATGCTACCCACGTCTCTGGATTCATGAGGATAGCAGCATCAATGCCAACATTATATTTTGACTGCTGGACGAACTTGCTCCACCAAGCCTTCTTAACGTTGTTCTTGAATGTAACTCCAAGAGGTCCATAATCCCATGTATTGGCTAAGCCACCATAAATCTCTGATCCGGGGAAAATATAACCTCTGTTCTTCGCCAGAGCAGTAATCTTATCCATAGTTACAACTCTATCTGGCTGAACTACACTCTTATCAATTGCCATCTGTCTATACCTGTCCTATCTAAAAAATTTCTAACTATTCGCGCAGCTTAACGCAAGCATTTATTTTTCTTCTGTATCTTCTTTATGAGTTTCCTCATTGTCAACAAATACGTTTCCTGGCTGATCAGGTCCTAGATTCTCAATATCCAAATCATAGTATCCATCAACATCATCAGCTATATCATTTTCAGAGAAATCAAATTCGTCGTCTTTGCTGCGTTTCTTAAGAATCTCACTGCCCTTGCGCTTTAAATCAGAGAGATTGACATTGCTCTTAACCTGATCAAACTTATCGAGACCCTTATCCTTTAAATCTTCAAACTTATCCTGTCCCTTGATTCTAATATCGTTATACAGCTCGCTATCTTTAATCTTATCTACAGTCTCGGTGCCAGCACTCTTTGCACGGCTATACTGAGCTTTAACTTTGCCGTTAACATCTGTAACTTCTCCCTTGTCATTTACAAACTCGACATTGCAGTTAAATCCTGCCGCAGCAACTAGACCTAGTATCATTCCCCAAGGTGCGATAACAACACCTAAAATACCAACTGTAAGCGGTAGATTAACGAGCACTTCATCGCCTTTCTTGATGATGATTCGTGACATATTCCCCTTTTCAGCAGTCTTCTTAAGACGAGCGAAAAGCTCATTGCCGTACAGATTTTCATCAGCTGAATCCTCGGTCCCCATATTCTCCTCAATGAGAATAATAGCATCGACTACGCTACCATTAGCTTCTTCAAGAGCACTCTTTGCTTCTCTATAGCTAACCCCTGTCCTGTCTTTCACTAATTCAATCTTTTCTAATGTGATTTCCATAGCATCCTCCTTTTTTAACTTTGCAACTAACTCTATAAGCTAATGTCATTATCGAAAATATCAACATCAAGATAATACTTCAAGTATTCAGATAAAATTCTCTGCAATCCGTTTGATACTGCGGGCTTGAGAGATACCTTTTCAAAACTCGAGAGTGGCTTCTTTGCAAAGTAATCTAACACTTCAACTATATCAAAATCGGGTTTGAAAATCAACGAAACATCTTGCGCATCAAGCCTTGTGTAGCAATCCTCACACAGAATGCCACCACCAGTCACAGAAAAGTACTTCACCTTACCATTTCCCTCTTTTCTGATATCAGAAAGCGACTTACCACAACTCACACATTGCTTTATTTCTGGCATCACGCCGTTAAGCGATAGCGACTTTACAACAAACGCATAAAGGAGTGTCATGTAACTCCCCTTAGCATTGGTGATTGACTCCATGAACTCAATTGATAAATCAAAAAGTCTAGGCCTAAGCTGTTCCTCTTCAGTTGTATTATCTATATACTCAAGAAGCTTTGAAGCAACCATATATCTATCTATATCTTCGCCGATTGAGTAATAGCTTTTCTTTACATCCGCATTATTGATATTGAAATAGTTTCGCCCTTTAAATATGTCATATTCCGCATATGTAAAAGGTCTTATAGCAAGCGCCGCCCTTCCTTTAGCACGCTCGTTAATACTTGTCCCCGCAGTTATTTTACCGTATCGCCTTGTAAAAAGCGTAATAATCCGTCTGTTATTGGCAATCTTGCTCTGACGAAGCACTATTCCTTCTGTATTAATAAGCATTCTTACTCATCCCTATATCCAAGATTTCTAATAACCCTGTCAGAATCACGCCACCGCTCTTTAACCTTTACCCAAAGCGACAGAAACACCTTGGTTCCAAGCAGCAATTCAATTTCTTCCCTTGCGCTCTTTCCAATCCCTTTGAGTTTACGTCCGCCCTTACCGATAATAATGCTCTTGTGCGATGTGCGCTCGCAGCATATGACTGCACCGATTTCCGTGATGTGTGGTTTCTCTTCATATGACTCAATTTCAACGAAGATTCCATGTGGTACTTCTTGATCTAGATATTGCAGTAGTTTTTCTCTAATTATCTCGCTTACTATGAACCTTTCAGGATGATCAGTCGCCATATCTTCAGGATAATACATTGGTCCTTCGGCCATGTATTTCGTTAGGCATTTCATGAGTTTGTCTACGTTAGTGTCCTGAAGTGCCGAGATTCCAAAAATCTCATCGAATAGTCCACATTCATCATATCTATTATAAAGCTCAAGATATTCCTCAGGGCTAAGTAAATCCATCTTGTTGATTGCAAGCAGTTTCTTGCTATCTGACTGAGCTAGCATGTCTAAAATATACTGGTCTCCCTTTCCGAACTTCTTAGCCCCATCTACGATAAGTAAGACCACATCAACCCCACCCATAGTGTTAACCGCAGTCTCGTTTATCGCTGCCCCCAGTTTATTTTTAGGCTTATGTATCCCAGGTGTGTCCAGAAAAATCATCTGGATGCCACTTCCCTCATCGTACTCGAGATCCGTGTAAATACCCGTAATTCTATTTCTCGTCGTCTGTGGCTTGTCCGAGGTGATGGCAATTTTCTCACCTAGTACATTATTAAGAAGTGTAGATTTCCCCGCGTTAGGTCTTCCGATTATTCCAATAAAACCTGATTTCATTAGTTCTCCATTCATTTTCATAGCAATAATTCCAGTTCTCTTATATTTTTGAGAACACAGAAACTTACAGCTTAGTAACTTAATTAAAGAATCACCTATCTTAAGATGTCTAGTGCCGTCATGATTTTTTCTTCATGTGCCCGCATCAATGACTTATCTTCTTCCTTCATGTGATCATATCCTAGCAGATGAAGTATACTGTGCACGAAGAGGTATGTAACTTCGCGTCTAATGGATGTTCCATACTCCTTCGATTGACGTTCTGCTTGGTCAAGGCAAATAACCACATCACCTAGCGGAATATCTACGAGCGCCTCATCACCTTCTATTTCCGCAAGAATTTCATCAGTGCTTTCGAACTGCGGAAATGACAACACGTCAGTGACCTTGTCTATGCCACGAAAATCTCTATTAATGTCCTTTATTTCATCCTCTGAAACAAGGGACACACCAATGTATAGTGGCAACTCCGACGCTCTGTCAAGCGCTTCTTCACTCATCTCACCGAGCAGCTCTGAGGATATTAGGTAGACTGCGGCCTCATGAATCAAATCTTTATCGATGCGTTCATCTATATCAGCATCACCATATATAGCATCACTGTAGTTGATATCTAAAATCATCGTTTACTCCCACCACGTCTGACACTTGTTCCGGAATTATTCGAGTCTTCATAATCACTATAAGCCTTTATAATCCGCTTAACAAGCTCGTGCCTAACTACGTCCACCTCAGTCAAGTAGCTGAATTCGACGCCTTCCACACCAGATAGAACACGCTTTGCCTCAACAAGACCGGACCCCGCGCCCTTCGGTAAATCTATCTGCGTAATGTCTCCAGTTACAACGACTTTTGAATTGAAGCCCATACGAGTTAAAAACATCTTCATCTGTTCACGCGTAGTATTCTGCGCTTCATCTAGTATGATAAATGAATTGTCGAGTGTACGACCTCTCATATAAGCTAGAGGTACAACCTCGATAACCCCACTTTCCTTGAGCCTAGCAGCCGTCTCTTGCCCAACTATCTCAAATATAGCATCGTATAGAGGTCTAAGATATGGGTCAACCTTATCCTGAAGGTCTCCTGGCAAGAAACCGAGGCTTTCGCCCGCCTCTACAGCAGGTCTGGCCAATATTATCCTCTCTACTTCTTTATTCTTAAGGGCATTAGCAGCAAGAGCACATGCTAAATACGTTTTTCCTGTACCCGCTGGACCGATGCCAAAAACCATGTCATTCCTTCGAATGGTGTCGATGTATCGTTTCTGCCCCTTAGTCTTTGGCCTAAGCGGCTTCCCCCTATGCGTGTAGCAGATTACATCATTTACCTGCTCTCTAGCATCAAAACTCTCGCCTTTCTGTTCAAGATCAATCAGGTAGTTAACCCTGCGCGCATCGATTTCTGGCTCAACTCGTAGATTCTCAACCATTCTATTAATTATATTTGCAGCTTTCAGGTTCTCCGTTCCTTTAATAAAAAGCCCGTCATCTCGCATTACGATTGACGTGCCTGTAGCCTTTTCGACCTGCTTGATATTAGCATCAAGTGTGCCAAAAAGCTGTTCTCTATTAATATCCTCTGGAATCTCAAATCTAACTATATCTTTACTATTATCCATGCACTCTTCCTTTGTAAATATTAACTATTATTATAGCTTTTTTAACTACTTATTACAACGAAATGATACTTAACAAGCATTTGTAATTTCAATGAGATAAAAAGAAAAAACAGGGCGTATGCCCTGTTAGTTACATATTGATAGTTATTTGCTGAGGTATTCCTTAACCATTTTAGATACGAGAGAGCCATCAGCCTTGCCATGTAACTTAGCCATAGCCGCCTTCATCATAGCGCCCATGCTCTTCATGCTGCGTTCTATACCCTCTTCGTCTGCAATCTTTTCAACTGCAGCAAGGATTTCTTCTTCAGACATCTCCTCAGGGAGATATCTCTCGAGAACCTCTATTTCTTTCTTATAACCATCTAACAAGTCTGTCCTTCCAGCCTTCTCGAAATCAGCTAGCGCATCTCTACGCATCTTGAGCTGCTTCTTGATGATTGGAATGATGTCGGCGTCATCCTCAAGTGCGACCTTCTGATCTACTTCGTGCTGCTTAATAGCGGCTCTAACGAGGTTGACGGTCTCCTTGGTGGTGACGTCGTGTTCCTTCATAGCTGTCTTATAATCAGCCATCAACTGTTCTTTCAAACTCACGCTCTTCACCTCCTAAGACTTAAAACTTTCTTGCCTTCTTTCTGGCAGCTTCAGACTTCTTCTTACGCTTTACGCTTGGCTTCTCGTAATGCTCTCTCTTTCTGAGTTCGGACATTACTCCATCACGTGCACAAGATCTCTTAAATCTCTTGAGCGCGCTTTCCAAGCTCTCGTTTTCTCTAACGGTAACCTGTGCCATATTACTAATTCACCTCCTGCCATTTCAGAGTGTTATGGACAAGCTTCGTCATAACGGATTGATTATAACATTTTCACTCGCTTAGTACAAGAAATAAAAAAGCGGAAGCCACTTTAGACTAGACTTTATGCAAGCGACTTCCACAATTATTCAAATTACCTATAGATTCCTAAAAAAGATTATCCACTATATCACTGGCCATCATCTTTCTTCTAGCATCTTCACCGGTGTCAAGCTTATCCGCAGCATTACCATGAATCATAACTCCGTACAAAAGGCTGTTATTAAGACTATTGCCTTGTGCTATAAGCGAAGCGATAGTGCCTGCAAGCACGTCTCCGGAACCTGCAGTAGCAAGGCCCGAATTGCCAAGCGTATTAAGGAATAACCTCTGGTCATTGCCGTTCAAAAGCGATATCAGCGACACATCAGATTTCACCACCATACTCACATTATAGTGCTGTGAGAACTTTTTAATAAATCCAACTCTGTTCTTATCAACGACCTTTATGTCCTCATCGCACAGCCTTGCCATCTCGCCAACATGCGGGGTTATGACACATCTAGCTCTTCTCTTGCGGAAAGGTTTGAGATTTCGTGCGATAATATTAAGTGCGCCTGCATCGATTACTAGCTTTATCTCCATTGCAAGCAGCTGCTTAACGAGAATCCTGCCTGTCGAATCTTCTTTTAGACCAGGTCCGATAAGGACAACATCAACGGAACCGGCAAAATCTGTCATAGCACCAGTTATATCATCATTCTTATATGGTACGACTACAGCCTCGGGTATCGCAACATTAAAATACCCAACATACTTATTTGGGCAGAATATCTTAACTAGTCCACATCCACATCTATATGCTGCTTTTGCAGCCAGCATACTTGCGCCCATCATCGAGTTAGGCCCAACAACAATTCCAACGGAACCGAATGTCCCCTTGTGCGAGCGTTCTTCACGAGGAATTAGTGCAAGATGTCTCGTATCATCTAAGAACTTTTTATCACATATAAAGATCTTATCCTCGATCGTAGAATAACCGGATTTGATTATTCCAATATCTATTAATTTAACTTCTCCTGATACGACTCTTCCTTCACCGAAGAACATTCCCGTCTTGTAGTTACCGAATGTCACTGTGAGATCAGCCTTAAACACAGCATCCATAATGCCGCCAGTCGTGCCATTAAGTCCTGAAGGAATATCAATAGCAACCTTGAAGCCTGACTTCGTATTGAGATACTCGATAAACTTTGCAAAGTTAGCACCGAACCTCCTATTGAGTCCGATTCCAAAAATCCCATCTACAATCACGTCATAGCGCTGCTGCAGAATCTTGAGGTCATCTCTAGATCCTAATCCATACATCCTAAAGGATTTGCTCATAGATGTTAAAATTCTTAGTTGGTCAGTGAATGCACGCGAAACCTTGCTTCTATCTCCAACGAAGTAGACATTAACAACATAACCCAGATGAATTAACCATCTAGCCACACAGAGACCATCTGCACCATTGTTGCCATGACCAACGACTACGAGCACTTCGGTGTCTTTATCAGAAAAGCGAGAAATAATCTCATTAACAAGTCCCCCAGCAGCATTCTCCATAAGAACTGCGCTTGGTATCCCCTTGCCAATCGTATATTCATCCATGTAACGCATAGCCTTCGCCGTCAATGCATACATAAAAGCCCCTCTTCCTATTACGACATAGTTTGCTCAAATTATAGCATTTTAATAAAGCTCCTTCAATAATTCTAAGGAGTTCAATATGTAATATTTACAAATTTTATGCAATATAGTAGCATAGTTGCATATATTAACAATTAAGCAGGAGAAGAAATTGGCACTTACAGAGCAGCAGATGCGCGAGATAATAATCGCAGACAGGCGCAAGAAAAAAATACGTAGACGTCGTAGACGCAAATATACATTTTTCATATCGCTCTTCTTAGTTCTATTTTTTGTGATCGGACTATACCGTAATAGAGACGTACTCGCTCCACCAAAGCTTGATCGCGGAGTAATTTTCATCGATCCTGGTCACGGTGGACATGACCCAGGTTCTCAAACCAAGTCTCGAAAAGAAAAAGACGATACGCTTCGTATAGCACTACAAATAAAAAAAGAACTTAACAAGAAAAATTTTAAGGTCTACCTAACTCGTGAGAATGATAGCTTCACCGAGAGGATCAAAATTGGGAAAATGGCTAATAGAAAAAAAGCCAAGCTTATGGTCTCAATTCATAGAAACAAAGCCGGAGACCCTAGAGCTCAAGGTGTAGAGGTCTTTCTTCCAAAGGATAATAATCCCAAAAGCCGATATCTCGGCAAACAGATTATGAAGCAGCTGCATGATGAAGGCTTTGCGAAAAGACGCGTGCGTTCAGGAACACTCGTTAGCGAAAACAACGAGTACGACGAACTCAGTATCAATAAAATGCCTTCTTGCTTAGTTGAGATTGGTTTTATCAGCAATAAGCACGATAACAAGTTATTCGACAAGAACTTGAAAGGGAATGCAAAAGCCGTAGCAGATGCGATTGAAAAGACTTATTCTCATTACTACGAGAAAGATAAGAAGTCTAAGAAAGACAAATAGAAAGCAAAGAACTCGATTCAGCTGAATCGGGTTCTTTTTTATGCAACGATATTCTATGCATCTATATGTCAATGTTAGTACCAGCTAGATATTTTTGTGAATCGAGTTCTAACCTCTCATAGCCGCTGATTTCTCTGTAGCTGCATTGGCACCTTCGATTACTGCGCTTCTGAAGTTGTTTGCTTCGAGTGTACGAACAGCCGCGATAGTAGTTCCTGCTGGTGAGCACACCATATCCTTAAGTTCACCCGGATGCTTGCCAGTTTCCATAACCAGCTTAGCCGCACCATATACTGTCTGTGCAGCGAATTCATAGGCCTGTCTTCTAGGCATGCCTCCAACCACTGCCGCATCAGCAAGAGCCTCTATGAATAGGAATACGTAAGCTGGTCCACTGCCGCTAATTCCAGTGACTACGTCAAATAGATTTTCTGGTATAATTTCAGCCTTTCCAAAGGCAGACAGGATACTAAGAGTAGTCTTAGTTTCTTCTTCACTTACGAACTCATTTGGGCAAGCTGCCGACATGCCTTCACCAACCTGAGCTGGTGTATTTGGCATTACGCGAACGAGTTTTACGTTTTTGTCACCGAAAGCTTTACCAAGATAGTCTAGTGTCACACCTGCTCCAATCGAGATGAACACGTGATTTTCCTTTACATGATCCTTTATTCCCTCGATTACCGGTGCATAATACTGCGGTTTTACAGTTAAGAATACGTAGTCACATTTTTCAAGTACATCTAGATTATTGTCAGTAACCTCTACTCCATTCTGTTCCTTAGTTTTAGTTCTTCCAAACTCAGTTGGATCTGCACCAATGATGTCTTCGGGTTTGCAGACTCCAGCGCTGATGATACCTCCCATCATCGCATTCGCCATAACTCCTGTGCCGATAAAGCCTATTTTCATTTCTGCCTCCTAACGCACGCAAATACTATAAGTAAAGTGATATTAGCTGGATTGGCGCAGTCTCACGCCAATCCAGTCATAGTGTAATTATTTAGAATATATTACATATAGTCGCTTCATGTATTTATTATACATCGAATTAGCTTCTATACACGGTTTATCCCTTTTAGCTGAACGACTGCTCAGTTCTGTTGATAATCTCATCCTGAAGTGGCTTATCGAGGTTACGGAAGAAATCGCTGTATCCAGCTACTCTTACGATTAGATCCTTATATTCTTCAGGGTTCTTCTGAGCTTCAATCAGAGTCGCTCTATCGATTATGTTGAACTGAATGTGGTGTCCATCCATAGCGAAGTACGAGCGAACAAGATTTGCCATATGAGCCAGTCCCTCTTCACCAGCCACTACATCAGGTGTAAACTTCTGGTTTAGAAGAGTACCACTTGTTGCGAGGTGATCCATCTTAGCGCAGGACTTGATTACAGCTGTAGGACCGTTTACATCGGCAGCCTTCTCTGGTGAAATTCCCTCAGATACTGGTTTATGTGCCTTACGTCCATTTGGAGTTGCAAGGATAACATCACCGAAGTATACGTGGCAAGTTGTAGGCAGCATATCGATTCCGTACTTTCCACCCTTCATATTTGGTCTGCCAACGATTGTATCGTGATATAGGTCAAAGATCTGCTTCATAACGTCATCAGCATAGTCGTCATCATTTCCATACTTAGGAGTCTTCTCAGTTACGAGGCTATAGATATAGTCGTATCCTTCAAAGTTGTGTTCCATAGCTTCGATGAGCTCGTCCATAGTGAAGTTCTTCTCATCAAATACATTGTACTTAACAGATGTTAGGCAGTCTGTAACTGTTCCGATTCCTACACCCTGGATGTAGTTTGTGTTGTAACGAGCACCACCAGCATTGTAGTCCTTAGCATTTGAGATACAATCGTTAGTTACTACTGATAGCAATGGTGCTGGCATGAATTCAGCGTAGATTCTCTCAATGATATTGTTGCCGTAGAGCTTGATATTTACGAAGTATTCTAGCTGTTTCTTAAATGCGTCCCATAGCTCCTCGTAGTTCTTGAAATCCTTAGCATATCCGAGCTGTAGTCCGAGCTGCTTGCCGGAAACCTGATCATAACCGTTGAACAGTGTCATCTGGAAAATCTTAGGAATATTCATATAACCAGTAAGTATATATGCTTCACTTCCCCATGCTCCGGTCTCAACGCATCCAGAAGAACCACCGCGACGAGCATCTTCGAGTGTCTTTCCTGCATTTATCAGCTCCATAATCTGAGCTTCTGTATTATAGAATGCTGGCTGTCCCCAACCCTTTCTTGAAATCTCACAAGCTCTCCTTAGGAATCTCTGAGGAGTCTTCTTGCTGATTGTTACGTTTGAGTTAGGTTGTACAAGCTTCATATCATCCATGCAGTCAAGGATTAGATAGCTAACTGCGTTAACACCGTTCTCTCCAGTTGGTGTAACTCCACCAGTGTTGATGTTAGCGAAGTCTGTGTATGTTGCGCTCTCCTTGAGTGTAATTCCTACCTTTACTGGAGCTGGCTGATTATAGAACTTAACCCATAGGCACTCTAGAAGCTCAAGAGCTTTCTCATCATCGAGTATGCCCGCTTCAGTATCTGCTTCATAGTACTTGATGAGGTGCTGGTCCATTCTGCCAGGGCTGAATGCATCCCATGGATTGAGCTCAGTTGTAACTGCCAGGTGTGTAAACCAGTATAGCTGGATTGCCTGCCAGTAAGTCTGTGGTGCGTGTGCAGGAACGACTTCGAGGTTCTTAGCAATCTGCAAAATCTCAGCCTTTCTAACTGGATTTGTCTCTGCTTCAGCCTTCTCGAGCGCTAGCTTGTGGTATCTCTCACCGAGGATGATTACTGCGTCGCAGCAGATATCCATAGCCTTTAGTTCTTCGTTCTTATCATAAGCTTCAGTATCGTTCATCCAGTCTAGCTTATCCATCGTTTCCTTAATTTTAGCCTTATAATCCATGTATCCAGTAGTGAATACCTGCTCTCCACCGCAAGTGTGTCCAGGGCCTCTCTGCTCCATAAACTCTGTGAATACACCTGCCTCGTAGCACTCATGCCACTCAGGCTTCATCGATGCTAGGATTTTCTCTCGGATTGTTCTGCCTTCCCAAAATGGGATGATTTCCTTCTTCTGAAGCTCTCTATCTTCTACTGTAGTGTGGAATGAAACGAGCTTTCTGTCGCTCATTACAATCATATCTTCTTCACTGTGGCAGCATAGTTCAGGAAATGTAGGTGATGCCTGAGGATCCTTACCCTTCTCACCAACGATAAGTTCTCCATCTCCAAAGTAAAGCGTCTTCTTGGAGAAATATTCTTTGAGAACCATAGCTCTCATTACAGGGATTGAATACTTTCCATCGTTCTCTCTGTAGAAATCTGTCTCAATCTTAGCTCTTTCGAGATCGATGTGTACCGGTGTATTTACACTGATATCTCTTAACTTCTGAATCCTCTCATTCATACCATGTGTTGCCATTGCTATCCTCCTATCTTGGTATTAATAAAACCAGCTTTTATAAATAGTTCAGCGAACTTTTCCATCTCTTCCTTGAAAGGTGCATGCAGTTCACGACCCTCATACACCATTCCAATCTTCGAATACTTCGGAACACCTGCGTCGTGATAAGGTAAAAGGTTGATTTTAGCAGGATGTATTCCGTTATCTTGCAGGAATTTTATAGTATCCTGCATGTTTTTCTCATTACCATTAACTTCTTTGATAACCGGGATTCTTACGTAAATCCTTGCTCCGTCCTTAGAAAGTCTTGCGAGATTGTCAAGTATCTTCTCGTTGCTAACTCCAGTGTATTTCTTATGGAGTTCATCATCCATGCACTTGAGATCGTATAAGAATGTATCTGTGTATGGAAGGATTTTGCTTAGTCTCTCATATGGAACATATCCGCATGTATCGATAAAAAGCGAAATTCCATTACGTTTTAGTTCCTTAGCTATAGCGAGCAGATATTCTATATCCATCATCATCACTTCGCCGCCTGAGAGTGTTACGCCACCTCCCGACTCTTCGTAGAACATGAGGTCTTTCATCAGCTCTTTTACAAGTGCCTTAGGTTCATACTCTTTGCCCATTACCCTTCTAGCAGAGCTTGGACACATCTTGCCACACTTGTCGCAGCGATCGCATTTGTTAGAATCCGTAAATGCCTTTCCGTTTACGATACTGATTGCTTCAGCGTGACAAGCTACAATGCAGGAACCGCACCCTACGCACTTCTCGCTGTCGAACTCAATCTCTGGGTTATAGCACTGTGTCTCCGGGTTATGGCACCAAGTGCAGTGAAGCGGACAGCCTTTAAAGAATACGGTAGTTCTGATGCCGTCTCCGTCATGTATTGAAAACTTCTGGATGTTAGTAATTGCTTTCATATCTCAATCACCCTTTAATATTTTTTAGACTGCGTTCTAAATTTAATATAACCATATCATCATGACAAAACCTTGTCAATCTGTTCTGTTAAAATATTTTCAAAATTTTGCAAAAAAATAAAGCGGACCTTTCCTCCGCTAAATTAATCAATTTGCATTCATCTTCAATGTTTACAAAAATTATTTAACCCTAAACTCCCCAAAGAATAGTGGCATATACTTCTTGCTATATTCAGCTAGCGAAAATGCACCATTCTTCATGCACCAGTCAGAAACGAGTGCACGCTCAAGTATTACGTAATTATTAACAAGTTCAGGAACACTGAATTCTATAGTTATCTCCCCGTTCTCCTGTCCTCGCTTGAGCAATTCACCGAGGAGCTTAAAATAATATCTGTCCTTGTCGAGCAGCTTACTAGCAGCAGTATTGGTTAGCTGACTTGCATACATATTGCCTAGAAGCTCATGATCGATATGCTTCTCAATAAACGTATGAGTTTCAAAATTGAGGATCATCAGCGTATCAAACACACTAGTGTCCGCTGGGATTCCCTTCATAATTTCTCTATACTTGTTATCGAAAACAGTAGCGAGCGTATCAAGCAAACTCTCTTTCCCTTTAAAGTAATAGTAAAAAGAGCCTCTCGCCACCTGCGCTTTCTCGATGATGTCGTTCATCGTTGTTGCTTCGTAGCCCTTTTCTTCGAATAGTTCCCACGACACTTCTATAATTCGTTCTTTGAGACTTTGTTTCTTTCCCATATTCCTTCCTTTCATTTTAACCCGCGTATATTCTACTCGATTTTACACAATCGGTAAAGGGGATTTGCCACGAATTTCATATAATACAAAAGGTATTTCTTATATGAAAAGGCTCGGATACATCCGAGCCTTTGTAGTTTCTAGTATTAATTTGTATAGTTATCAAAATAGCCCTGAATGTGTACTACAGGAGTTCCCTTATCACCAGAACCACTTGTTAGGTCGCAAAGAGAACCGATGAGGTCAGTCAGTCTACGAGGTGTAGTTCCCTCTGTCTCCATCTTGCCAACAAGGTTGTCATCCTTCTCCTTGATTCTAGCAGAGATTGCTTCTCTTAGCTCTTCGCCACTTAGATCCTTAAAATCATTATCAGCTAGATACTTAAGTTTAAGTTCGTTAGGTGTACCCTCAAGCCCCGGAGTATATGCAGGTGATACTACTGGGTCTGCAAGCTCCCAAATCTTACCAACCGGATCCTTAAATGCTCCGTCACCATATACTAGGACCTCTACACACTTACCTGTTTTATCGAGTATTGACTTCTGGATACCTAATACAACATCTTCGCAGCTCTCAGGGAAAAGTTTCACGCCGTCTTCTGTACTCTTGTTGGAGCCAAGAAGTCCGTACTTGCTGTTGAAGCCACTGCCATCAACTGGAGCATTTAGAATCTCATCCATACCAAGCACTGTTGCACCAGCGTCCTTTAGTATGCGGCGAGTTCTCTTCCTAGTGTGAATGTCACAGTTAATAACTTTGTTGGTGTAGTTCAAAATCTCTGTCGCATGATTAGCAAGAACAATCTCCACTTCAGCGCCAGCTGCTTCTATAACCTCTCCGTAGTACGCGAGGTAATCTACTCCTGTAAATGGATGCTTATTTTCTCCGAAAAGTTCACGGTACTCCTCAAGAGACATAACCTTTGAATAAGGATCGATTCCTGCCTCATCGAGCTGGTCCTCTGTTAAAAGCTGATTACCCACTTCATCTCTTGGGAATGAAAGCATCAAAACTATTTTCTTAGCAGCCATCGATATACCGCGTAGACAAATCGCAAATCTATTTCTCGATAGAATCGGGAAAATTACTCCGATCGTATCACTTCCAAGCTTAGCCTGAACGTCCTTTGCAATTGCCTCAACGCTAGCGTAGTTGCCTTGACTTCTAGCAACTACCGACTCTGTTACAGCAACAATGTCTCTGTCTCTGATTTCATACCCTTCAGCCTCTGCAGCTTCAAGTACAGAGTTAACCACAACACTTGAGATATCATCGCCTTCACGAATAATAGGACATCTAATTCCTCTTGATATCGTGCCTACTTTTCTTTCCATTGTCATCTCCATCTATCTAGTTATTCTAGATTTCATTATTTCTCATATATAGCTTATCTGTTAAACACTTAAATTTCAATAATTAATAAAAGATTTGGAAAAATTATCATTAATGTTGGCTTTATAAATCATTTATAAGCCAAATTTACGAACTTTTTTACCAAATAAGCGTGATAAAATACGGGAACTGCAATGAATTCTAATATAATTTATACACACTCATCGCTGGATATTTTCATAAAAATACCCGCCAACAGGTAAGGTCGTTAGCGGATTTTCTGAACAATCTTATACATCAGCATGTACTCAATTATCCATAAGTATGAGGTAATGTATCTATATGTAGGCTCTTTCGAACCTGGACATAGCTTATTTATGAGCCTTAAGCTTCTCATCTATCGCTGCTGCTGCAGTCTTTCCAGCACCCATAGCTAGGATTACAGTAGCCGCACCAGTTACAGCGTCTCCTCCTGCATATACGTATTCTTTGCTCGACTCCATAGTAGCCTCATCAACTATGATTCCGCCCCAGCTCTGTGTATCAAGCCCTGGAGTCGTCGCTCTAAGCAGAGGATTTGGACTTGTTCCTACAGAGATAATAACCGAATCAACATCGATGACATAGTTTGAGCCCTCGATAGGAACTGGCCTACGTCTTCCAGATGCATCTGGCTCTCCTAGCTCCTGCTCAACAACTTCAATACCTGTTACATGTCCATTCTCATCTCCGAGTATCTTAGACGGATTATTGAGGAACTTGAAGATAATTCCTTCTTCCTTAGCGTGATGAACCTCCTCAAGTCTAGCTGGGCACTCTGCTTCGCTTCTTCTGTATACGATATACACCTCGTCAGCGCCTAGTCTCTTCGCAGTCCTTGCAGCATCCATAGCTACATTTCCTGCTCCTACTACAGCTACCTTCTTACCAACCTTAACAGGTGTAGGAACCTCTGGGAACTTAAAGGACTTCATAAGATTAACTCTTGTGAGGAACTCATTAGCCGAATAAACGCCGAGAAGATTCTCTCCAGGGATGTTAAGGAACTTAGGTAATCCTGCTCCACTTCCAATAAATACAGCCTTATATCCATCAGCCATTAGTTCATCAACGGTAATCGACTTACCTACAATGACATTTGTATCAATTTTTACACCGAGTTTCTCAACATTTTCAATTTCCTTTGCCACTAATGACTTAGGAAGTCTAAATTCAGGAATACCGTATACTAGCACCCCGCCTGGCTTATGAAGCGCTTCGAATACAGTTACTTCATAACCTCTTCTAGCAAGCTCTCCTGCACAAGTTATTCCGGAAGGGCCACAGCCGATAACTGCAACCTTAATTCCATTCTTTTCACCAACTGGTTCAGATGCATCACCTTTAGCCATATGGTAGTCTGCAACGAATCTTTCCATGCGGCCGATTCCAACTGGTTCTCCCTTGATGCCACGAACGCACCTACCCTCGCACTGATCCTCCTGTGGACATACTCGTCCGCAAATTGCTGGAAGTGCATTCTCTCTTGTGATAACTTCATATGCGGCATCGAAGTCACCTTCAGCAACCTTCTCTATAAACTCTGGAATTGGAACATTTACAGGACATCCACCTACACAAGGCTTGTGCTTGCAATGTAGACATCGCTGAGCTTCTTCTATAGCCATCTCTGGAGTATATCCAAGTGCAACTTCATCAAAGTTTCTATTTCTTACGTTAGGATCCTGTTCAGGCATCTTGACCTTCTCAAGACTCATATTTCTATTAATAGCCATCTTAACCCCTTCCTATCTTACATGCGTGGTCGTTCATCTCCTTCTCCTTATCCTTGAAGAAGTTCTGACGCTCCATGCATTCCTTGAAATCTACTTTAAATCCATCAAAGTCTGGTCCGTCAACACATGCGAACTTCATCTCACCGTCAACTGTTACACGACAGCATCCGCACATACCTGTACCATCAATCATAAGAGGGTTAAGCGAAACCATTGTATGAAGACCTGCTGGCTTGGTCACATTAACTACACCATTCATCATGCCTAGCGACCCTATAGCAATGCATTCTTCGTATTCTTCGCCTTTATCTAGAAGCTCCTGAAGCACAACTGTAACAAAGCCTTTTTCTCCGTATGAACCATCATCTGTACAGACATAAATGTTGTCACAGAATTCTCTAAACTGCTCCTCAAGAATTACAAATTCCTTAGATCTTCCGCCCAGAATAACATCCACCTTAACGCCCATCTCCGCTAATTTCTTAAGCTGAGGATAAATTGGTGCAGCACCGAGCCCTCCAGCAACGCCGATGATCTTTTTGTCGGTAAATTTAAGAGGTGATGGGACACCTAGCGGTCCAACAAAGTCCTCAATATAATCCCCTTCTTCTTTGGTTGCTAGCAGATTTGAGGAATATCCAACCTTCTGATATATGATTGTAACAGTTTCCTTATCTCTGTCGAAATCGGCAATCGTGAGAGGAATCCTCTCTCCATCCTCATCAACTCTGAGAATGATGAACTGACCTGCCTCACACTTTCTAGCGACAAATGGGGCATGAATCTCCATAAGTCCAAGTGCCGGGTTCAAGATTTTTTTACTAACTATCTTGTACATTTTGCCTCCATATTAAAAAAGTTAATACGACTATAGTTATATAAAATAGTTTATATGTGTCTTAAGTCATTCGCACGAATAAAAATAAATAATATTAAAAGCCCTACTAATAAAGCCTTACATATATTTATACTACTCACATCTAATAGTGTCAACATAAATAAAAATTGGTTGAATATATTTTATCATAGCTTCACGCTAGTTTTCAACCAATTTTCACTAATTTTAATTCAATTCTTTATACAAGTTAATTTATAGATTGTAACGCAGGATCGATTCGTTGAGGTGATTTTTCATCGCCTTCGCGGCTTCATCAGGGTCATGTGACATGATCGCCTCATAAAGGTTTTTATGCTCCACGAGAACTGCAGATATCTGCTTCGGCTCAACCATACCTGTACCACTTACTCTCTGCAAGAAGTTTCTGATTGTTCTGAGCATAGATATAATTATTGGATTGTCCGAACATTCTGCAATGCAAGTATGGAAATCGATGTCTTCATCCAGCGTTTCCTTGAGAGCAACTTGTACATTATCCGTGGTATCATAACTAGCAAATGTATGCTCCATCTTATTATAGATATCGGTTAATCTGTTTAGCTTGACCTGATTTTCGCATTGTGCGGCAAGTTCAGCTGATTTAATTTCAAGAATAGTTCTTACAGTTAAGATACTATCAACTTGATCTCCATCAAGAAACAGAGACCAAGATAAAGGGATAGAGAAGAAGTTAGTTTCACGACTAGAAATATAAGTTCCTTGCCCTAGTCTGATATCAATCATTCCAAGCACGTCAAGCACCTTTAGGGATTCTCTAACTGCTGATCTCCCTACACCTAACTTCCTAGCTAGCTCTCTATCAGATTCAATCTGATCTCCACGCTTAAGCCTACCTTCGAGCATTTCATCAGCAAAATACATAGTAAGCCTATTCACTAGCTTGCTAATACTGCCCTTCTTTTCTATACCTCGCACCAATTCTTCGTTATCCTTATGCTCAGCAAGATATTTTTCTATCTCCTTGATAAATTCATCCGTGCTCAGCGAGAATAACATCGTATCGATTTGGAGCTTTGTACATACTGAGCTAACAACCTCATTGACACGCTCTCCTCCCCTTGATTCTAGGTTGGAGAGTGTGGCAATGCTCATCGATGGTTTATTGTCGCTATTTGATAAAAAGTAATCTATAAATTCCTTTTGTGTCATCTTTAGCGCACGTCTCAGTTGTCTAATGTTTTTCCTTTTGAAGGCAGAATTATATCTACCATCCACCATAGCTTTCACCATCCATTATTAATATTACTTGTTCAATAAATCTGCAATTAGGTCCGTCATCAGTACCGAAGCTTTAGCAAGGTCGCTATATCTGCTGAATTCAACTGGTGTGTGACTTCTTCCATCCCTACTAGGCACAAACACCATTACAGTAGGTAGCTGCTGACCAATTTCAAGGGAATCATGACCTGCTCCACTTGGCATTCTCATATACGAGAAACCATGTGTTTTACACGAGGTCTCAAGCTTATCAAGCATGCTCTTGCTCAATTCAACTGGTGTGATAACAAGCTTTGTATCAATCTTAAATGATCCACCCATTATCTTGCACTCACGTGCTAATGCCGCTTTAATCCTATTTGCAATATCATTTATATTGTCATTGTTCATCGAACGAATGTCAACAGTAAATTCAACCTCTTCAGCTACGATATTCATTCCACCATTAGGAACCTTAATCAGTCCAACAGTTGCAACAGTTCCGTCCGCTTTTTCTCTAGCCCAATCAGCAATCTTGGATATTACCTTTGCTGCTGCATCTGCTGCATCAAGCCTCATATCCATCGGTGTTGTGCCAGCATGGTCAGCTCTTCCATACACTTTAACCATGTATCTCTGAATACCAACAATTCCAGTAACTAATCCGATTTCAATATTTTTTTGATCCAGTACTGGTCCCTGCTCAATATGTGCCTCTACGAAGTTTCCAATTGATCCTTCTGGCCATGCAGCATCCTCAACCTTATCAGGATCAAGTCCATATTCTCTCATTGCCTCAGCTATAGTGACACCGTTTATATCGGAGAACTGTCTAGTGTATTCTGCATTTCTATGTCCTAGAATAGCTCCTGAACCAAAGTAGCCGGTACCAAACCTCATTCCTTCTTCATCCATGAAACCGATTACAACAAGATCTCTCTTGTGTTCAAGTCCCATCTCAACAATCTGTCTTGCAACCTCCAAAGAGCACACAACTCCACCGATACCATCATAGTTTCCACCATGAAGCACTGAATCAATATGTGATCCTGTCATTACACAAGGAAGCACTTGGTCTGTTCCTCTAAGAATTCCGTATATATTACCAGCAGCATCTTCCTTTACCTCTAGACCTATTTCTTCCATTTCTTTTCTGAGATAATCAACTGCTTCTCGAGTCTCTTTTGTAAACGGAAGTCTAGTGCATCCTGCGTCAGGTGTGGAAGTATATCTTTTTAGATGCTCTAGATTCTGAGCAATTCTTCCTGTGACCATTTCAATTTCCATCTTTAATCCTCCTTTTTACTCCGCTTATCGAGTATAAAAACTTTTATAGGCGAGATTAAGACTGCAACGATTACTACAATCAGCCCGAAATTCTCGACCGTCTCAGAATTCATCTTAATTCCAAATAGTATTATTATAAAGCTTAACATTGCAAGTATAAAACCTATAGTCAATGCACCCGCCTTTGTCTTCCAGAAATTTGTTTTATCCATATCACACCTCCTATATTCCAAATACTGCGAACAAGAAAGCGCCGATTAATATCGTTGCTGGAATTGTTATAGCGAGTAGAATCTTTAGCACTTCACCCTCTTTGCCGAGAATGTTAGCTGTAGTCGTGCCTAAAATAATTTTACTTGGACTAACTGCAGCACCAATAGCACCACCCGCAGTCTGAGCACCGAGTACGCCGGAAGTAGAAACATGCAGTAGATTAGCAGTAGTAACTTGGAATCCGCCAAATAATATATTTGAGCTCATGTTGCTAGCCGTCATAAATGTTCCGAGAAGACCAACAAACGGAGCAAGTAGTAGGTACTTGCTTCCGAGTACATTTGCAATTCCCTGCGATAGAACTATTGTCTGACCAGTGCCACCCATAATCTTCGACATTATTACAAGTCCGATTACAGCCATACCTGAAGGCATTGTCATTGAGATAGAGTTTGCAAAGGCAGTCTTTATGCCCCCCTCCTTTATCCAACCCTTCTTCTTATAGTAAATGAGCGCTATTATGGCTGCGAGGAAAAGAAACATGCTAGCCTGTGTAAATATCGCAATTGGCGAATAATTGTCACTGCTCATGTTTACAATTCCGTACCCCGTACGTGTTTCGGGAACTGTGATACCTATTTTAAAATGTCCAAGAGCTTCATTAACAGGCTTTATAGCTAGAACTGCAATCGTCATAGCTGATAAAAGCAAATATGGAAGAAATGCCTGAAATAGTGTCATGTCAGGAATTTCACCTTCAGCTTTGTCGCTTCTTTCTGTTCTGTCCATGATTGAAGACTCTTCGATTTTCCAATCAGTATTATAGAGCTTCATCCTACCGAGAAGCATAACTATAACAAGAGCTAAAACCGCAGGAATAAAGTTACTCAGCGTCGTATTAATCTGACTCAAAACTAGCTGTCCGCCTCCTCCAACAAGTGTCAGAATAAGAACAGCGGGAAATGCCTTGCGAACAGCTCTTCCTTTACCATAGAACCAGCAAATAATAACACCTGTAACAAGATTCCACGCTAATAGAAATACCGCTGCCCAAAAAGCTGCCTTAAAATACTCATCACTTCCAGCTTTAATTCCAGCAGAATCAGCAAGTGCATCCCACGCTGCTCCCAATGTGCCAAAGGTATTTCCCCATGCCTGACCTAGAAGCGAGATTGCAACAGCATATATCGGTCTTACACCTATTCCTATTAATAGCGGTGCTCCAACTGCAACCGGAACCCCAAATCCAGTAATTCCTTGTAAGAAACTTACAAACACCCAACCGAGAGCTAATATCAGCAGTAGCTCATTTGGGATGAGCTTGCTAAGCTCATTTTTTATTACTAGAAAAGCGTTCGCTTCTTGACCTGCTTGATATAGTAATATCGCGGTCCAGATGATTAAGAGTATTACCAAAGAACTCCATACACCTTTTGCACTCTCAACGGCAATAAGATTGGCTGGCGCTTTGTAAAACGTCATTGCAGATACAATTGTTACAATCAATCCAACTGGAGCAGCTTCAGTTGCACCCCATCGGAATTTGATCATTAATACGATTAATACGATGATTGGCAAGATAGCCATGCCCCACATCGCAAAATTAACAGGTATGTTCATTTTCTTAATAACTCCTATGAATTATACGGACAATTATTTTATGCGGGATGAATTATTTGTGAATAACCGTTCCCGTCTCTCCGTTTATACCTTCTTTAGCTTTCTCTAGCAGTGTGATAAGCGCATTTCTGCCTTCTCCAGATTCTGCAAAGCGGATAGCCGCTTCAACCTTAGGTAGCATTGAACCTTTTGCAAACTGCTCCTCAGCAATGTACTGATTAGCCTTATCAATTGAAAGATCCGATAACCACTTCTGGTTTTCCTTGCCGAAGTTGATGGCAACCTTTTCTACAGCTGTAAGGATTACGAGATAATCAGCCCCAATCTCTCTTGCAAGAAGACTCGAAGCGTTATCTTTATCTATTACAGCCTCTGCTCCAACAAGTTTACCACCTTCATCAAATACTGGAATTCCGCCACCTCCACAAGTGATTACAACATGACCTGCTTCAGCAAGTGTTTTGATAGTTCCTAGCTCGCAGATTCTTAATGGCATTGGTGATGCAACCACCTTGCGGTAACCTCTGCCAGAGTCTTCAACTACTGAGACACCCTGTGCAACAATCTTGTCTGCTTCTTCCTTAGTCATAAAGCTTCCAATCGGTTTAGTTGGATTCTTAAATGCTTCATCAGCAGGATCAACGAGTGTCTGTGAGATAATCGATGATACCTTCTTATCCATTCCTCTCTTCTTTAGCTCGTATTTTATTGCGTTCTGAAGGTCGATTGCAATGTATCCCTGTGACATAGCAACACTTGTAGGTAGCGGAACCGCACCATATCCGTGGTGTGTAGCTGCAAGAGCATCCATTGCATTCTGAATCATTCCAACCTGAGGTCCATTCCCGTGTGTGACTATCAGGTCATGACCTTCAGCAATCAAATCAACGATTACTTTCGCAGTATGAGCAACAGCTTCACGCTGCTCATCAACTGTGTTACCGAGTGCGTTTCCGCCTAGTGCGATGACAATCTTCTTTGCCATATTTATATCCCCCTTGATATCGTCTAATAATAGTAACGACCTGATTTCTCAGGCCGCTACGTTGTTTTGTCTTATAAGATTTCTATACGTTCTAGAAACCAAGCTTCTTTGCATACGCAAGAACTGCTTTTTCAAATGCCTCAATTGGTGGGTGCACTGTTCCGGCACCGATCTGACCAAATCCAGCAATCTTGTGAGCAATACCTGTATTGATTACAGGAGTGATTCCCTTCTCAACAACAAGTCTTGCGTCTATTCCTAGGCAAGTACCAGTGAAATTCCAATTTGGAATTATGTAATTAGGGTTTCTATCGATTGTGATCTCCGTCATCTCATTTGATGTATTTAGAGCATCCTCGTATCCACCAGCACCAACAAATCTTGTTACAGCTGGTGCAGCAATCATAGCCATACCACCAACTCCAACAGTTTCTGTAATAGCACTATCACCGATATCTGGGCAAGCATCTTCACCGTCATATCCTGTAAAGTAGAGTCCTTGAGGTGTATTAACTGGTCCAGTGAACCACTCATCTCCCATACCTGCGATACGGATTCCGAAATTTACACCATTTCTGCACATTGCAGTTACTACAGTTCCTTCTGTAAGTCTTCTAGCTCCATCCATGATTGACTTTCCTGTAGCCATCATTATATTGAGGAAGAACTGATCTGTATCAGACAGGAACTTGATTACCTGAGACTTTTCATCCTCTGGCATATCCATATCAGTTATTATCGGTGCCATTTCCTTTAGGAAGCATAGAGAAGCAGCGATATTTCTCTGGTGGAATTCATCACCCATAGCAATCGCTTTAGCAATTAATGGATTAACATTCAGTCCACCTTCGATGCTTCTTATAGCTCTTCCGAGTGTTGGACCTAGAACATCTCTCATCCATCTTAGTCTGTTTACAACCTCTTCTGAGTATGCACCGAATCTAAGAACCTTTCCTATTCCTTCATTCATCTGGCAGTATGCATAATTACCGTCAGTTTCATTCTGAACTACGAATACTGGCATATGCTGAGTAGTAATTCCTCCCATAGGACCTACTGCATTACAGTGGTGACAAGGGATGAACTTAATTTCTCCAGACTCAAGGAGCTTACGAGCATCAGCTTCGTTGTCTGCCCACTCTTCGAACAATACTGCACCTACACAAGATCCCTGTACTGTAGCAGGCATATCCTTATACTCAATAGGAGGACCGGCGTGAAGAATAACTCTTCCATTGTTCTCGTTGAGCTCAGGGATAACCGTCATAGCTGGAACATTATCCTTCAGAACTGGCTGTGCAGCTACAACCTTAGCGATAACCTTGCGGTTTGCTTCGTCGATATCAAACCCTTCGTAGTTTCTGAGGAAGTTAAGAGCTTTAATGAGCTCAATGTTTCCTCCTGCTGGTGGCATCCAGTCATACTGAACTACATCGCATCCGAACTTAGCTGTAACTTCTGCAAAGCTCTTAAGACCGATGTTAATTACCTTTGGCTTGTGTGAAAGCATCGATAAAAGCTTTTCTGAAGGCTCAGCCGGAGTAAATTCCTTTACTTCCTTAGGTCTTGTTTCCTTTGGCTCCTCAGTGAATTTATATCCTACAGCTTCGATAGCCGTCTCAACAGCTAGCTTGTTAGTCTCTGCAACAATTACACCTGCATCCTGAAGCTTCTTAACAGATTCGTCATAACCCTGATAATCATTTCTTGTTCCGCAAACCTCAGCGACGAAGAATACCTCTCTATTCTGAGCTTTAGCCTTATTCTTTAGCGTCTCGACAGCCGGAATAATAGCGCCAGCCATATCGTCATGAGAACCATATCCTAAAACAACGTCAAATAGGATTACACCTGTGCTAGGATCGTCCATGGCCTCTTCCATGCATTCCACTCTCTTTGTAGGATCAATCATAGGATGTGGCTTACCCTGAGTATACATGTCATCACCTAGGTCGATTACAACGTGACCGTCGTGATTTAGCTTAAATCCATCTGCATGCGTATTATCAGTAATCTTAAGGGCATCCTTAATCATCATAGCGGCCTCGCCTGCCAATGTACCGCCGGAGTAATACGCTTTGATTGTCTTCTTATCTTCAGGGTTGAAGAACTTAGACCTGTCACAATCAACAGTCCCTTCGGCCACTTTCTGACCTCTTACTAGGCTGACTGCAAGACGAGCACACTCATCAAGTGTATAAGTCTGATACAGACCTTCTTCATAATACTCTGGCTTCTCACCTAGGAATAGGCAAACTACAGGTTTGCTGTAAACGCTAAGTCTTGCGGCAATCTTATCTCTTACTGACTTTGCTGGTGGTTTTGAGATAACTACGAGCACCTTAACTGTCTGATCCTTTTCCATAGCGTCGATGACATCCATCATAGTGGTACCACCAACTTCTTCAGAGAGGTCACGTCCACCGGTACCGATAGCATTTGTTACACCTTCACCCAGTCTATCGATAATAGTTGTGAGCTCCTGAATACCCGTTCCTGAAGCACCAATGATGCCGATTGAACCAGGATTTACAGTGTTTGTAAAAGCAATTGGCACACTCTGAATGATTCCAGTTCCACAGTCTGGACCCATTACCACGAGCCCTTTCTCGTGAGCCTTATCCTTGATTTTCTTCTCATCCTCAATCGTTACATTGTCAGAGAACATGAATACATTCATACCCTCGTCGAGAGCTCTATCTGCCTCAAGTGCAGCGTAAGCTCCTGGAATGGAGATTACTGCTAGGTTAGCATCTGGCATCTGCTTAAGCGCCTGATCCCAGCTCTTTGCTGTTTTATTTCCTTCGCTTTTTTTATCAGCATTTGCTTCCTTTGCGAAGTACTCGTCAACCTTATCCATAAGCGCATCGAGCACGCTCTCTTCTGTTACATCAGCAACAACTACCATATCGTTGGCAGTTGCATTCATTAGCTCTTCAGTCTCAAGTCCACTCTGCTTAAAAATGTCCTTGTTAGCTGGAGTTGCCATCATGATGGATGCCTTGTTTACACCATCAACTGTTGAAACCGCATTGGTAAGTAGCATTAGGGTAACAGAATCATGATAACTTCCTGCTTTTACAATTGTCTTTAGCATTTATTCTCTCCCTTTTATATTAGTCAGCAAATCTATTCTTGTGATCATATCTATTGAAGTGAACCGGTTCACCCTTTAGATACTCGACTAGTTCATCTGCAACATCTAAACCACCTGTTGCATAAGCCTTTTCCATTCTATTCTTAGCTCTCTCACCAGGGAAGTTTACCTTATCAAATCCTGGAGCAGGCTTCATTGTATCAAGTTCGTCTAAACACTGACTCATAGCCTTCTTGAAGGCCTCTGCGCCAACAAATCTCTCTGGATCAATTACGATATGCATCTGTCCAAGTCTTCTGCCCTCTGAAAGATCATGATACATGGAGCTAACATGACCACCGAATGGTACACCAAGAAGAATTCCAGAGAAGACATCTACGAGCATCATGAGTCCATACCCCTTAGCTCCAGCAATAGGGTTAAGAGCATTAACCTTATGTGGGTCTGTTACAGGAGCACCATTTTCATCTACCGCCCAATCTGCAGGAATTTCCTCATGCTTAGATCTCTTATCGAGAATCTTTCCCCAAGCCTGAACTGTAGTAGCCATATCGAATACTACCTTTCTATCATCGGCGGTTGGAGCTGCAAATGACATAGGGTTTGTTCCGTAATATGGTTCAGCACCACCGTAAGGAACTGCCATAGGATCTGACTGGCAGAACGAAATTGCTAGTAGCCCTTCATCCGCAGCCATCTCGGTGTAGTAACCAATGGATCCTGAGTGTGACAGGTTTGCCATTCCCACAACAGCGATTCCATTCTTCTTAGCCATTTCAATAGCTTTTTCCATGCCTACCTTAGCAACAGTAAAACCTATTCCATTATCTCCATCAAGGATTCCAGAGCATGGTCCAGTTTCCTTCCAAGTCATGTTTGGCTCAACCGTGATTCCACCTTTAGCAATTCTCTCACTATAATATTCAACTCTTACTGCGCCGTGAGAATAGTAACCTCTTTCATGAGCCCAAGTAAGAATCTCTGCTGTAGTTTCAGCGTCATCAGCATGTAGTCCCGCCTGCATGAGCTTGTTTTTCATTAAGCCCTTTAATTCTTCCCTCGATAATTTCACTTATTTTTCCTCCATGAACCTGCATATACAAATTCTTTCTATAAAACAGGTCCGCATCTATGACGCGAACCTGTTACCAACAATTCTTAATATTGCTTAAACTTACAGCTCAACGTCTCTGTTGCAATCCTTTGAGTAGATGTAGATAAAGTCTTCAGTACCTACACCGTAGCAAGCCTGTGGTACGTATGAATCCATGAATACATAGTCACCCTTCTGTAGAGGAACCCACTCATCATCTAGCACGTACATTCCCTTACCCTGTAGGAAGTATGCGCCATGCTCCTGAATGTGAGTTTCGATATATCCATGGCATGCACCTGGAGCAAATTTCAGCACGTGCATGTTCATATCAAATCCTAGATCTTCTGCAGCTGGGAGAAAGTCTTTGCTCTGACAGTTCGTCATGCCCTCGTAATCCTTCCAAGGTGTATCGTTAATATTTGCAACAACTGTGTAAGCTTCTTTTCCAGGAAGTGGATTATATCTTCTTCTGTAGATATAAACGAAAGCGTCCTTGTCGCTATTGTTTACGAAACTGAATGGCTTATCTGCTGGCGAATAAATGTAACCACCTTCTGTTAAATCAGCTTCTTTATCAGCATTCTTTACTGTAAGCTCTCCACTAATTACATATAGAAAAGATTCGATTCCGTCTCCACCAATCTTGTCGTTCTTTCCGCCTGGGTGAACTGTTGAAATATAATCAGCAAATGATGCGCCCATAGCGGGTGAACCTAGAATAGTTGTATCGCAGTTCTCGTAGCCCGGAATAACGTTCTTAACGATGCCGTCTGGCTCAAGAATAGTGTACTTACCCTTCTTATAAACAGATCTTGTCGAAAGCAGTGTCTCTCTGTAACCGGTATTATTGTTTAAATAACTCATGAAGTTTACCTCTCTTCCTCATGTTTAATAATAATAGACTTTTAACTTGGCGAAACTTATCAACCAATTTTCTATAACAATTTAATCATCTTTCAACCTTTTTTTCAAGTGTTAGTTTGAAATTTTATGTTCTAAATATCGACCTTATTGCTTTTTTGAATTTTATCTGATAGTGTTATATAATTCTATACGATTTCATTGTATTTATCATGTATTTTCAAGCTTTCTAAGCTATATTTATTTTGCATATTTTATAATTCAATGTTATTTAAATATATAATATCTATTTGTATTCATTAATTTGCAATTCATTGGTTAGATAATTTTTATTTTTAACATAAAAATTTTTTTGGATAGCAATCGAAGGAGTTATTAAAATTATGTTAGATGTTAAGAATATTACGGTTTCAAAAGGAAACAGTATTAACTCGTCAAGAAGATTCACTCTTTATTCCCCTAGCGATTCTACTCTACACGCTTTAATCGTATACGTACACGGCGGCGGACTGCTATGCGGTAATGCGAAGGATTTGCCAGAATTACATAAAGAGAGATTGACAGACGAGGGCTATGCAATTTTAGCTATTGATTATCCTCTTGCCCCGCAGGTGAAGATTGATGCTATTCTAGAAGACATAATTGATTCTATAAATAATTGTTTTGAGCTAACTGACCTTAGAAGTGATCTCCCATTATTTGTATGGGGTCGATCTGCAGGTGCTTACCTCGCACTGCTCGCATCTGCTAGCGATAAGCTCCATCTTAAATTGAACGGAATAATTTCATACTACGGTTATGGTTTTCTATGTGACGGTTGGTATGACACGCCAAGCCCACACTATATGAACCTTCCTCTTGTCGAAGAAAACTCTACGAAGATTCACGATAAAGAAATCGTATATCGAGGGGATATAGCTAACTATTTCAGCACATATATATACGCAAGGCAGACTGGAAAATGGAAAGACTTGATCTACGAGGGCCGCGATAAATATTTCTTTTTGTTATACACGTTAAGAGCCGTAGACAGTCTTCCAGCGCCTTTATTTGCTGCACATAGTGCAGGTGACACAGATGTTCCATATAGCGAATTCATCGCCTTATGTAATAAATATCATCCGGAGAAATTTGTTATCTCTATACCTGAACATGACTTCGACAGGAATACGAATGAACCTGAGACAGTTGAACTTCTTAATAAGACTATTTCATTTGTATCAAATAATACTTAAATATAATTAGATGCTATGAGAGATTCCGTATGAAAATTCATCTGTATTTTCTCATAGTATATTTTAGCTTTGGGTTCTCAATTATTTTCTCTATTCTAAACCCTTGCTTTTCATATAGGTTCTTAGCAACTTTATTAGAATCAAAAACTGATAAGGTAATGCTATTAACGTTTTTATTGTCGAAAATGTATTTTAGAAATTCTTTTAATGCCATTGAACCTAAGCCCATACCTGTTTTTTCAGGATTTATTACAAACCTACCGATGTGGATACTATCTTTACTTGACCTTATTTCTTGTATTATCCCGACAAACTCATCATCATTGAAAATTGAAAAAACATTTTCAAGTTTTCTTATTTTGTCACAATCAAGCGGATAAGATACCTTGTTCCCCATCCATTGTTCTTGAAAATCCTTACCCTTATCATTAGACCATTCACATAAAGACAATGCATTAGTATCATTTATGCCTTTTTCAATTAAGATATTCATACAACTCAAATTCTCCTAAGCTATTGATTAGAACTGCAGTATTGTTTCAAGCACATCACCGATATCACTGCTTATACAAATGCTTCTCTCTTCAAGTTCTGATGGGCAGAAAGCCTCACCGTAATTGACACACGCATAAGTTGAGTTATTATTCGTAATCGCCATCTGCCAGAATGGGAACTTTATTATCACCGGTGTGTTTGCACCGACACCTAGCTCGAGAAATAGCACATTCATGTTCTCGTGTCTGCGCAGGAAATCCGAATATCTTGCCGAAGCATCTCGCCAGCCACCATCTTCGACGAAAGTCCCATCAGCTCTAAGGTTATTTGTTACTGGTCCTCCTGTGGTTGGCATAACAGGAATTAGTTCAGAAGGTATCTGCATCTTGATTGACTTATCACTAGGAACATCGAATTCGCCAGAATCATCGCGTATAAATCCCTGTGCCTCCATAGCTCTATTGACCCAGACTTCGTTGTCAAAGGTAATGCCATCCTTACCATCCTCACTTTGGAACAGCCCGAAGTCCCCCTGTGTATAGAATAGTCTCTTTTTATCAAAACCTGCCCGCTGGAACTGATGATCAACATTCGTAGTTACTACAAAATAATCTTTTCCATTAACAACCTTAAGTAAATTTTCATAGACAGGCTTAGGAGCCTTTATATATCTATTATAATAAATTGCCCTTGCCCACCATGCCCAGCGAGTTTCATCGTTAGGAAATGGAAAAAAACCGCCTGAATATATATCGGTTATTCCATACTCCTCTGCAAAATCAAAAAAATATCTTTCAAATCGTTCGCCGCTATACGTAAAACCCGCCGATGTTGAAAGCCCTGCCCCTGCTCCGATGATTACAGCATCGGCTGCATCCATAGCCACCACCAGCTTTTCCGTTCTTTCTTGAATAGAGCCTTCACCATAAACCATCTGGCCATTGAGGTAGCTCATAACCGCCTGCCCTCTCTTTATGCTCTCTATATATCCATTAGGTCTATCTCTAAATAAGTCTCTCATAATACCCTCTATCTTCGTCCTTAAATACGTTAAATATCACTCTGTCCATAACCCCTGGGTGTTCCGAGATCCAGCTTCTTACAGTACTAACTGCAATTTCTGCAGCGCGCTCATTAGGAAAATGGAATACCCCTGTCGAGATACAACAAAACGCTACTGTCTTTAAACTGTTTTCCATGCACATATTTAGTGTGTTGATATAGCAATTTGCAAGGTCTTGCTCAAGTTCATGAGTAAGACTGAACTGGACGATAGGTCCAACAACATGAATAACTTTCTTCGCCGGCAAGTTATATCCGTCTGTAAGCATGGGGATTCCCGTTGGCTGCTCATAGCCAGGTCCAAACTTGGCTCTTAGCCGGTTCATATGCCTATTACATTCCTCTCTAAGCTGTACTCCTGCGTATGTATGAATGCAGTTATCTATACAAGTATGCATAGGGATAAAACAGCCTAGCATCTGTGAGTTGGCAGCATTTACTATTACATCTACAGACAGCCTAGTAATGTCCCCTTGCCAGATTGAGAGACATTCGCTTCTAATAGGAATATCATTTACTTCAATAATTCCATGCTCATCTGCCAAACCTTTTAAATATTCATCTTGAACTCTCAAAATTAAATCATCGATGTGACGAGGGCTGCGGATGTTCATAAGCGAACGAAGAAGTCGCCTTTTTCCAACAACGTCCCCTGGCGTTTGCAAATCCTTATAATCTATAGAATCTGCTTTAAATTGCTCAACTAGAAAATCTAACCTCTCAGCTTGTGTCATCTTTTCATTCATATCTTTTCCCCGCTTTCACAACTTAAAGATATTATACCAAAACAAAAGCCCATTCACTAAATATTTGAGTGAATGGGCTTGATGCATTTTAGTCTATCTTAGGAAAAGTTATTCGCAAATCCCGTAATATGATCTCTACTCGTTTATTTCTCGAGTGTAGTTCCTTTTCTGAAGTTCTCACAAGACTTCATATTCTTCATTAGTAGGTAATAGATAATCCCTGTAGGAATAGTAGCTGTAAAGAATGAAAGGTCAACCTTGTAGAGTCCGATTGCCGCACCTACTACAGTTGCAATGATAGCCGCCATGTTTACACCAGCTTTTGACCCATTTGGATCATATAGATCGTCTAGCTGTTCCTTAGTGAAGTTTCTCTTGTGGAGAATGAAGTAGTCAACAATAAGGATAGCGAAGATTGGAGCGAAGAACGCCGAATAAATCTTAACGAATAGCGATAGCCCTGCTGCAGAGCTATCATTAGTTAGGATCCATGGGCAAGTTGCTACTGCAAGGATACCGATTAGGATTACAGCAGTTCTGTGCTTCATCTTAAATGTATCCATGAATACGTATGCTGGTGGAATTACATTACTTGCAAGGTTTGTCGAAAGCTGTGCAAATATGATAAATGCCAGCGTAACAACTAGTACAATCTTATTATCTACCATCTCTGCAAATGCGTTGATTGGATTTGCAATTCCAGTAGCTGTCGAGGCCATAGCACCGATAATTCCAAGCATAACTGTCGCTGGAACCATAGCCATGAAATACGAGAAGCCTCTTACAGGTGCGCTGTATCCTTGCTTCATCTCACGAGAATAGTCCGATGCATTGAGCATTACTGTAGTTGAGTTTCCAAAGAAAGCAATTACAGAAGCAACAAATGGAAGTCCCCATGTACCGCTCTTATGCATTAGGTTAGCAGAAATAGCATCCCACTGAGTGGTCATACAGATATAGAGCAGATAGAACATTGCAATTACAATTACTGTTCCGCCGATATTTCCGACCCACTTTGCACCCTTGAATCCCTTGATTGAGAGCAGAATCTGCACAATCTGGAAGAGGATGAAGAATAGCCAGATATTATCATAGTGGAATAATAGTTTCGAAATATTGTTGATAGCAGCTCCACCTAGCCACGTCTGGTAGCCATACCATACGATAGCCGGAAGACCTCTTATCATAGATGGAAGTACATTCCCCTTAGTACCATATGCACTCTTGAGATGAATGGAATATGGTGCTCCAGTCTTATAACCGAACTGGTCATTCATAGCTATTCCAACTACTAGGATCGTTGAGCCAAGCAGCACTGCTAGGAACAGCTGTATTAAATTGAGACCTGTCTCCATCTGAGCGGATCCCATTGCCAGAGTTCCTATTGAGATACAGCCACCGAGCCAAAGCATAGTGTTCGAGCCCCAGCTCATGGTACGTTTCTCCCACGGAATCGGTTGGATGCTCTCACCCTCATTATTAGGGGTATTTACGTTCTTGTTTTCTGTACTCATATTGTTCTCCCTTAATTATTTAGCACCTTTATCTAACTGGTGTTACATACTTTCCAAAGCCCTTAGCTTCTTCTACATACATACCATCCTTAGCGACAACGCGGCCACGGATAACTGTGCAGTTTGGTGCACCCTTTCCTTCCAACCCGTCGAAGCAAGTTACATGTCCCTTTGTGAAGAGCTTTTCCTGCTCAACCTTCCAAGGCTTTTCTGGATCAAGAATTACCGCATCAGCATCAAACCCAATTTCAAATGCACCCTTCTGTCCATAGAAACCGAATACCTTTGCCGGATTATAGTCCATAACCTTAGCTATTAGGCTTGGGCACAGCTTCTTCTGATGCACTACCATATCGAACATCATAGGAAGGAAGAATTGGATGGCATTGAGTCCGCCCCATGCCTGCCAAATGTCTCTCGACTCATTATCCTTTTCCTCGTCTGCTGCTGGTGAGTGGTCACTACCAACGCATGATAAAGTTCCATCGAGAACATAATCCCAAAGCTTTTCTACGTCTTCCTTAGTCCTTAGAGGTGGTGTGCACTTAGCTGGTCCGCCTTTTTCAAACACGAAATCTTCTGAGAAGCCTAGGTAGTGAGGGCACGTCTCAGCAGTTATTGGCAGCCCTTCGTACTGAGCCTCCTTAACGACCTGTGCAACCATAGGATGACTTACATGACAGATATGCACTCTACCGCCAGTCGCTCTAGCCATGTCTATTACATTCTTAGTAGCTACATATTCTGTCCATACATCGTGAGAATCGAGGAAAGCTCTGATTTTCTCTTGTCTTGAAAGACCAGTCATAGCCTTGGCCTTCTTTTCTCTCTCGAGAACCTGTCCGTATTCTTCGCAGTGGAATCCACAAAGAGCCTTGTATGGCTTTAGAATCTCAAGAGCTTCACGAACATTACCCATATTCACAGTTGGAAAAAGTGGTCCGTTAGGGCATGTGAATCCCTTAAATGCAGCTACACCAGCCTTCTCAAGATCCTCAAGATCAGCAAGATTGTTGTGAACTGAGTATGGATCATCATCGAAGTCTCCTACAATTCCACCCCATAGACCGAAATCGATGTATGAATGTTTAGTAACCTTACTCATCTTGAGATCAAAGATTTCCTTGTTCATGAGCGATGGGTCATTGTTAAGAGGCATGTCGATAAGAGTTGTACAGCCTGCAACGGCAGCTGCTCTTGAACCCGTTTCGAAATCTTCTCTATAATCGAATCCAGGCTCGTTTAGATGGGCATGGCAATCTATGATTCCCGGATATACTAGGTTTCCCTCTGCATCGATAACTTCTGTAGCTTCAGCTTCTGTTCCTGGAGCTAGGAATGCAGCGTACTTGCCGTCTTTTACAGCAATATCTGCTTCATAGACACGGTCTGGTGTAACCAGTTTACCGTTCTTGATAATTAGATCATACATGTCTAATCCTCCTTATTATGAGCGGAGAGAGATGCTTATCACACCTCTCCGCTTCTTTATAGAATGAATGATTAAATAAAATTCTAACTGAATTTGTTATTAGTCTTCAAAGATTGTTCCAGTTCTGAAATTCTTAGAAGATGGCATGTGCTTCATCAGTAGATAGTAAACAACACCTGTTGGGATGAGGCTGACATACCACGATAGGTCTACAACGAATACTGATACGAGGGCTCCAACAGCGATTGAAATTATAGCTGCCCAGTTGATTCCCTTGAAAGGTCCCTGCTTGTCGTAAAGAGTATTGATATCAAGTGTGCTCTTACGAAGGAAGTAGTAATCTACAACCATTACAGCAAAGATAGGTCCTAGGAATGCGGAGTATACCTTTGTGAAAAGAGATAGTCCTGCAGCTGAGTCAGCAGTAACGAGCTTCCAAGGCATAACGCATACTGATAGTATACCAACGAGCACTGTCGCATGTGACCACTTCATTTTGAAGGACTCCATCAAAACATATGCTGGTGGAACTATATTGTTGAGCACGTTAGTTGTAACCTGTGCAAATGCGATAAACAGCAGCGTAATAACTGTAAGGAACTTGCTTCCCATAGTTGTTGAGAATACGACTACAGGATCTGAATTCCCTGTTGCTGCAGTAACGAGAAGTCCGATGAGTCCCATGAACAGTGTTACTGGCAGTATAGCGATTGTATAAATCGAACCAGTCTTAACTGGCCTTATATCCTCCTTTAGGTTTCTCGAATAATCTGATGCATTGATGATCATTGTCGAGTAGATTCCGAGGAATGAAGTTGTCGCAGCCCAGAAAGGCATACCCCATGTACCCTTAACATTTGCAAACGATGCGCTGATATCTACAGCGAACTTAGTCTTTACAACGTATAGCATGTATGCGAGGATTGCCACGATGAATACGCAAGAGAAGTTCTCAAGCCATTTGATACCGTGGAATCCTTTGATAGCGAGACCAACCTGCAGCAGTGTGAAGAGACCAAATACAACCGGGAGGTTATCGAATCCCCACAGAATCTTGAAGCAGCTGTTGATAGCACCAGCTCCAACCCATGACTGGAATCCAAACCACACGATAGCCGGAAGACCTCTAAGAACTCCTGGAATCTTTACACCAGTTGTACCGAAGCTTGATCTTAGCTGAACAACATATGGCATACCGTACTTATGTCCTGCATTACCGATAAGCACTAGCGCTATTGCAATTACAAGGCATCCGATTGTCATAGCTAGAATAGCCTGCGCTATTGTAAGTGTGCCTATGAGTGCTGATCCCATCGAGAATGTACCGATGGATACACAACCACCTAGAAATGATGCTGTGTAAGATAGCGATCCCATGATTCGACTCTTTGTCGGCTGTAGGTCTTCATTGACTCCGACAACAAGATTCGGATCAAGTGTTTTGTTATCTACAATACTCATTAAAATATTCTCCTTTAATTTTTCAAATAATTTCGTTTAAAATAGTCGCTTAACCAGTTCGCCTGTACCCTTCTTTCCAACAAGCTTACCGTCTTCTGCCATTAGCTCCCCTCTTACGAAAGTAGCTACAGGTAGACCCTTACCTTTCATTCCTACAAATGCAGAAATCTTATTTACATAGTATAGAGAATCTGCTGTAATCTCCCATTCTCTCTCAGGGTCAATTATTACAATATCAGCGTCAAAGCCAACTTTAATATCACCCTTCTTTCCATAAATGTGGAATGCTTCAGCAGGCAGCTTAGCCCATGAGTTAGCAAGGACACGTGGGTCAACTCCGCGCTTAACAACTCCTTCAGAGTAAATCGCTTGAACGCAGCTCTGAATGCCACTTATTCCACCCCATACGTCAAATACATTCTCTATCTTCTGTCCTAGGATTTCATTGAACTTCTCATCATATGTACAAGGCGAATGATCTGATGCTAGCCCGGCGAAAACACCTGCTTCTACACACATCCACATGCCTTCAACATCTGCCTTCGTCCTGAGCGGAGGAGCGCACTTGAAAAGTGGTCCATTCTCTAACACATCGTCTTCTGTAAATGACAGGTAATGTCCACATGTCTCTGCAGAAACCTGATATCCTTCACACTGCGCCTCATACACCTTCTCAGCAGCTGCTGGATGGCTTACGTGACAGATGTGTGCACGGCATTCAAGCTCCTTAGCAATTTCTACTACAGTTTCTGTTGCTACGATTTCAGATGCTGGAGTTCTTGAGTCGAGGAAACCTCTCCATGTGAGATTACCAGCTTCCTTTTGTGCCTTTTCCCCTTCTTTAATCATCGCAAAATCTTCGCAGTGGAATCCAGCCATGCCGCCAAATTCCTTGATAATTTTCATAGCCTGATACGCCTGCCCATATGTTAGCGGTGAATAGTCAGGTGATACTGGTCCTAGGAATGATTTAAAAGCGATTACTCCTCGCTCATCGAGGCCCTTTAGCTGATCAAGGTTACCAGGTACAAGTCCTCCCCAGAATGCAAAATCTGAATACGCATTAGGCTGAACCTTTGCTAGTTTAGCATCAAAAATCTCAGGTGTGGTGAGTGCTGGTTCATTCTGAAGTGGCATATCGATAATAGTCGTATATCCACCAACTACAGCTGCTGCAGTTCCGTGTTCATAGTCTTCTCTCCACTCGTATCCTGGATCATTAAGATGTGCGTGAGTATCAATAGCTCCAGGAAAAACCTGCTTGCCAGCTGCATCAATTACTTTAACCGCTTCAGGTTCATCACCCTTTGCTAGGATGGCTGCAATCTTGCCATCTTTGACAGCAATATTTGCATCCTGAACTAAATCAGGTGTAACTACCTGTCCGTTCTTAATTAATAAATCATACATATAATCCCCTCCCTATAGCCTTTTAGACCATAAATGTGAAGTCGTTAATTAAATTGATTAGGTACACTCACTTATTAAAAAATGTGGTCAACCAATTTCAATGTTTCTATGGATATATACTACATTAGTAGCTAAAAATCTTCAATATCATTATATATTTAAATACGGATTGATTGTTTTTTTTTAATTAAAATTTTTTATTGTTTTTTAAAGTTGTATGTTCAAACTAAAATATTTTTTAGTTTTTGATATAATAGTGTTAATAATTCCAAATCGAGGGTAGTAAAGATGGACATATTGCAAACATCTATTTACACAATAAAAACTTTCAATAGACTGAAATCAGCTAAACTTAGACCGAACATAGACCTGTACGTTCATTCAATATATGAACGCACTATAAATCTAATGCTCGATGGTCAGCTTATAGCACTGCAGATTGCTGATTCTCCAGTTTCTCCTATAAGCATCATTTTGCCATTGGACGAAACGGGTTTAGACAGACTAAAAATAAAATCTAATAGTCCTGTATCAATAGATGGTACAAATCTGTTAGTAGGCAAAAATATCATTTCACTAGATTGCGCCTATGATGTTTATGATGACACGCTCTACGAGCACAACTGTTCATCTTCATTAAAGGATGTAGTGTGGCAGCTTATCGTAGCCTCTGATAGAGACGGTTTTTCAACCCTCATAAAATCACAAAACACTCCAGATGATATTGCGCTTTCATATGCCAAGAAAAAACTAATTGATGCTGAATCGATATGTAGCATCATGACGTCTAGAAATTCCACCGACGAAACCACTAAATCGAATCAGCTTAATAAATTGTGCGATTCGCTATCAGGTCTGATAGGTGTTGGCACTGGCCTTACACCTGGCGGTGACGACTTTATGACGGGGGTACTTTCAACATTTAAAGCACTTCCGCAATGCTTTAACCATAAACTGATCTCCTCTCTATCTAACTCAATATGCAGTAGACGGAACAATACGAACGAGATAAGTAGCGCTTTTATAGACTGTGCATTACGAGGTCAATTTAGTAAAGCAATCATAGATCTGTATGATTCAGTATGCTCAGATAATGTTCAGGCATCGGGCATTGGACAAGAATCTATAGATAATTTGTTAGACAGTTTTTTAGATATAGGTCATACATCTGGCATAGATACGTTAACCGGAATATATTGGAGCATGACACATCTTTCTAAAATTTAATATTCCATCAGCTGTTGAAACTAAGGTATTTTTTTAAATATTTAATTATGTTTCAACCACTTTTTAATTTTGTGGTATAATGTGCATATCTGAGACGAAAGGAAGTATTTGAAATGAGTCTACTAACAACAATGCAGAAGAGACGCAGTGTTCGTAAGTATAACACCGAACCTGTTACAGAGAAGGAATTAAACGATATTATTTCAGCAGCCCTGCTCGCTCCAAATGGTAAAGGACTTAGACCTTGGGAATTTGTAGTTGTCAGAGAAAAGGATACTCTTAGAGAATTGATGAAATGCCGTAAGGGAGGCGCAAAGATGCTCGAGACGGCTAATGTTGCCATTGCGGTTTATTCTGATTCAGATAAGACAGATACATATACAGAGGATAGCTCAATTGCCATGACTCACATGCTGCTCGAAGCAGCCGATCTTGGCTTGGGCGCAGTTTGGCTTCAGATTAGGCTACGTCCTTCAAACGAGGAGGGTGTTACAGCTGAAGAATTTGTAAATGCAAGACTAAACCCACCTAAGAACATGCAGGTGGAAGCTTTACTAGTACTAGGTCATATTAATGAACAGCCTGAGGCTCATGAACTACCAAGTTTTCCTTCAGATAAGGTTCATAACGAAAAATGGTAAATTACATAGCCTAACAAAAAATACAAACCATAGATTTAAAAGAGCAACACTTTCAACAATTGAATGCGTTGCTCTTTTATATATTCATCGGATTACTGCATCTCGAAGGAGAAAGGTAATTCAAGTTCATTACCTTCATTATCAGCGCCTTCTAATGTAAATTTGAATGGAAGATTTGAATCTATCCTCTTGAATATGATCACTCCAGATATGCTCGATCCAGCCTTGATATTTTTTTGCATATGAACATCGTCATAAAGATAATTTTCTAAGTAAGACTCATAATCATTGCCGTCTTGACTAAGTATGCTTTGGTCTGGATATATTTCGATATTTTTCTTAGTACCATTCTTAACCTTAATGTAAACTCTCGTCTCATCGCTTGTTAAGTCAACCTTTTGAACGGTAGCTGAAACGCCCTTAACCTTAACATCATATCCAATATCCAGAGTCTCCTCTGCTGGAATAGCATCAGTTGATTTTATCTTTTGAATCTTTTTTGCTTCGAGTTTAACAGCCTTCATTTCTGTCGATTCCTCATCAACGACCTGCGCTTTGCCAAGGACTTTACCCTTTACTTTTATATATTCGCCATCTTCGTACTTGACCTTATTGTCGGATACAACTACAACTGTTGGGTGCTCATGCTTGGCGAAGTCCTCATATCCCTGCAGATGAATCTCACCGTGGACTTTATCTACGGCAACAATCTGCATTGTTAATTCTTTTATCGTCTTGCCCTTAAACTCGTCAGGGTGTGCATAAAGTTCTTTAAGCTTTGCTTTGCTAAAAGAAGACGAGCAAGCTGACATAGAAAGACTAATCCCTAATGCTAGCATTAGGGTAAAAAATATCTTAATTGAATGTCTTTTTGACATAGACATATATTCCTCCTGCGGAGCATGGAGCTCCGGCTAAAAAGTTTATTTTGCTTTATTACAGCATTTTTCTAATCTGTTTTCCATCCATCCATGATGTTATGTTCTCAAATACCATCTCTGCACGTCTATCGATGGATTCCCTCGTATCAAAGCCCACATGAGGTGTACAAACTAGGTTAGGCGCACCAATAAGCGGATGATCTTTAGGGAGCGGAGGATCCTTCTCGAATACATCTATTCCAGCTTTAACCCTGCCCTCTCTAAGCGCCTTCGCTAATGCTTCTGTCTCAATAACAGGGCCTCTTGCTGTGTTCACGAGTATTGCTCCTTGTTTCATAGCAGCAATTTCTTTTTCCCCAATTAAGCCTTTAGTTTCCGGTGTCAAAGGAGTGTGAATCGAAATAATATCTGCGTTCGCCATGACATCGATGAGTGGCATATACTCGAGTCCAAGAGCCTTGGCTGCGGTTTTCTCACTCCTATTAAAACCAATAAGTTTACAGCCAAATGCCTTAAAAATAGCAGCAGTTCTAATGCCGATTGCACCTGTACCTACTATTCCGACAACCTTACCTGCAAGCTCTCTGCCTGCGAGGTTGCCTTTACCAAGTCCATTTTGAACGGCTTCGTTGCATAGGGTAATATTCCTCAAACAGTCCAAAGTCAACCCTATTGCTAGCTCCGCCACCGCGTCATCACAGTATCCGCCCGTATTGGATATAAGTACTCCTTTTTCTCTGCAAGCTTCAATGTCCACATGATCTATCCCTACAAATGCAACTGAGACGAGTTTAAGATTCTCGTCTGCTCTAATGACCTCTCCAGGAAGTGGATGATTTGCTATTATAAGAACCTCTGCATCTTCAGCGCGTTTTATTAGCTCGCTTGTATCAGTAGTCACAGTATCGTATGACTTAAACGTATGACCTTGTTCTGTCAGTGTACTCGATAGTCTCTTCAAGGTGTCCTCGGAAATACCTAGTGGCTCCATAAGAATAATCTTCATTTTATTAGTCCCCCTTGTAAATTATCTAATGTTGACTTTTATTATAGCACAATGACAGCCAATCACATTATGAAAAAATATGATTAACTGTCAAATAAAAACTTACCACAACTTCATAATTCGATACTCTATTTTTCTTTGACGCACAATCTCTTGTGCGCAATTGATTTTCATGTTAAAATCCCGTATATCATACTAATTCATCACATTAATTAACTTTAATATAGATTTTGGAGTAATTCATGAAGGACAAACTGATTTGTGGATGTGTCAGAGTATATCGCTCTGACATAGAAAGAGCTATCTTAAATGGAGCACATACATATACAGAGATTCAAGAGGAAACAGGAGCGGGCACTAGCTGTGGAAACTGTAGACCCATTGTAGAGAAAATTATTCGCGAAACCATTTCTTTACTTGATGAGTAGTTATGGTCTTAACCTAAGTGCCATTTATAAATGAAATATATTTAAGCACACATGTAAATGTTGGGCATGGCATGGAATTAAACGGTTAATGCAACTCATATTTCGTATAACACCACATTATATAAAATTTAAGAAAGCACAACCACCTAACACCTGTTAAGTGGTTGTGCTTTCTTTTTAGACGATTTTACTTACTAAGTTTAAACTTCTTTTTCATTAGAATTAGCATGACACCAGTCATCGAGAGACCAAGCAGTCCCGAGTAAAATGCAATACCTGTATTGTCTGCTGTCTTTGGTGTGATTCTACTACTAGTTTTTTTCGCCTTAGAAATCCCAAGTCTAGATGGAACACGCGACTTTGGGACCTTAGGTTTTGGCGTTTCCTGAACCTGAGGTGTAGTTGGAGCTGGCTCTGCATACTTAGTGTAGACGTACGTGCGAATGTCGGAAGTATCCGGGAGTGTATTTTTAAAGACATAAGCGATCTTGCCGCCTGCATCGTATATATACTGATCTGCATCGAGGAATCCAAATGTCCCTGCCTCTTTTACGGTGTTGCCATCTTCATCGATGTATCTGGTCACTTTTGCTGTTGGCTTTTCAGCCACTATAGTAACGTTAGGAACAGCTCCAGTAACCGTTAGACCAAGAAATATAACGCGTCTTTTTACGGGTTTAAACACCTCTACCCCATTTTCTACAGTTCTATACCTAATTGTCTGAGTAGCAACCCTGTACTCTCCATATTTACCACCTGCCCAAGGTATGACAGCAGCTGTGGCCTGTTCTGAGTCTGGATTATTAGCATCTGGATTGACAATATCCGAGTGGTTAGATTTCCAGGAATTAATATAGTCGGTCATATCCTGTCCTGTCAGGGTATATGAACCTGTATACGTTATGTTCTCATCGACAGCCGTTGCTCCTGAAGCAATATTCCTCTCCGCAAAAGTCTCGTCGATATCTAAAATTAATACAAGCTGCACGGTAATAAGCAGAATTAAAAGAACCGAAAAAACACGCTTATATTTTGATGACTTTGTAATTTCATATTTCACAATCTTGCCTTGCATAATACATTCCTTCTCTTATTCTTTTTTTCAGTAAACAATCAGATTATTCGTATTGTATCAGATTTAATTTTGTAAAATAACCCGTCTAACCCCTATATAAATTTACACAAAAAACCCTCCTCGCAGGTTATCCGGCAAAGAGGGCAAATACATTGTCTGTAGATTTTCCTAAATAAATAAAATACAATTTGAATCCCATTAAAGCTTGATACTGCCACGATGAACAGTATCACAATATTCGCATCTATATATGTGGTTTTCAGCGTCATCAAGGCGGAATCTATGTTCAATTCCTCTCTCAGTAGAGGTAATGCAACGAGGATTCTTACACTGAATAACATTTGTAAGTCGCTCTGGCAGCTTCATATGCTTCTTGCTATGGAGTTTACTATCCTTGATTATATTTACTGTAATATTAGGATCTACAAAGCCTATTAAATCAAAATCCAAATCGATAATTTGATCAATCTTGATTATATCCTTCTTTCCATATTTACCACTTTTAGCATTCTGGATAATAGCTATACTACAATCCAGTTTATCAAGTCTCAGCAGATTATATATGGCCAGAGATTTTCCTGCATCAATATGATCAAGAACTATTCCGGTTGTTACTCCATCAATATTCATTAATTCAGACCTCCTTCGATACCCAAAAGCATGAGAATTAACGCCATTCTCGCGTATCTTCCGTTCTTAACCTGATCAAAGTATTTAGCTCTAGGATCCTTATCTACCTCTACGGAAATTTCATTAACCCTTGGCAGTGGGTGCATGATTACTAAATCATCCTTTGCATATTCTAGCTTTTGTTCATCTAATATATAAGTATCCTTGAGTCTAACGTAATCCTCTTCATTAAAGAATCTCTCCTTCTGCACTCTAGTCATATAGAGCACGTCTAGTTCAGGGAGCGCCTCTTCCAGGGATGTCGTCTCTACCCACTTAATGTCTGCATCATCCATGGCATCTTTATTATACGAAGGGAGCTTTAGTTCATCAGGAGATATGAGTACGACCTCGATTCCCTCATATCGCAAAAGCGCCAAGATCAGTGAGTGAACTGTCCTACCGAATTTAAGGTCACCACAAAATCCAACCTTTAAATCTGTTAAACGCCCTTTGTTACGAAGTATCGTGAGTAGATCAGTTAGTGTCTGAGATGGATGTAAATGACCACCATCACCTGCGTTGATAACTGGTACGTCGCATGAGTTAGCAGCTACAAGTGCTGCTCCTTCCTTAGGGTGTCTCATAGCGATTATATCGGCAAAGCATTCCATAACTCTCGTCGTATCGCTTACCGTCTCCCCTTTAGAGGCTGACGATGAGTTAGCATCAGAGAACCCAACCACATTACCTCCAAGTCCATACATTGCAGATTCAAAGCTGAGCCTCGTACGTGTGCTTGGTTCATAGAACAATGTGGCCAAGGTCTTATGAGCGCACTTATCTTGGTATTTTTCAGGTGATTCAATGATATCGCTTGCAAGCGCTAACAGACGGTCTAGCTCATCTAGGTCGAGATCTGTAATGTTAATTAAATCTCTCTTAGCCATTCAATTATTCCCTTTCCTTCTTCACTTGTTACGTAATTTTCAGCAACAGCAGTATCTATGAGTTCACTTATTGTGCATAGACTTAATTTTTCGACATTTGCATCTTGGAAATTCTTATCAGCCTTCGCAGTTTCATATGTAAAGATACTAATAACCGCGAGCACTTCTGCCCCCGCCTCACGAAGCGCTTCAACTACCTCGATCGATGATCCACCCGTAGAGATGAGATCTTCTACAACTACTACCTTATCTCCTTTTTCAAGCTTTCCCTCAATTCTATTGTTTCTGCCATGTGATTTGGAGCTTCCTCTTACATACCCCATAGGCTTCCCCAGTATGTGGGCGGAAATGGCTGCATGTGCAATTCCAGCTGTGCTCGTACCCATTACTACATCACACTCAGGAAATTTCTCATCGATTACTCTAGCCATCTCGTGCTCGATAACATCTCTCACCTTAGGTGCAGTGAGTGTAAGTCTATTATCACAGTAAATAGGGCTCTTGATACCGCTTGCCCATGTAAAAGGATCATTTGGGCTTAGGAATACCGCTTTTATGCCGAGTAATCCCTTTGCAATCTGCTTTGATTTGCTCGCTGAATTAGTCATTGTTAATCTCCTCCATACAAGTTTTATATGCTTTAACAGGATCATCTGCTTTCGTTATGCTCCTGCCAATTACAAGATAATTTGATCCCATTTCCTTTGCTCGCCCAGGGGTTGCAACCCTACTCTGATCACCCTTCGCGTCTCCAAGGAGTCTGATTCCAGGCGTTACTGTAAGAAATTCCTTCGAAGTCCCCTCATGTATTTCTTCCGACTCCCAAGCCGAGCATACTACTCCGTCTAGCCCTGCCGCTTGTGCATTCCTCGCATATGCCAGCACTATATCCTTGAGTTTGCCATCAATCCTGAGTTCTCTATTCATAGTCTCCTGATCTGTAGATGTAAGCTGAGTAACCGCTATAATCTCAGGCCTAATGCCCCCAGATGAGCCTTCTTCGAGGCCCTCTACAGCTGCCTTCATCATCTTGATTCCACCAGCTGCGTGGACGTTAACCATGTCAGCCCCTACAGAGGCGAGGACTTTCATCGCACTCTTAACTGTATTTGGTATATCGTGCAGTTTAAGATCTAAGAAAACCTTATGTCCTCTAGCTTTAATCTCTTTTACAATTGAGGGACCTTCGCCATAGAAGAGTTCCATACCAACCTTTACATATAGTTTCTCATTTTCAAATTTATCGAGAAATGAAAGTGCTTTCTCTCCACTTGGAAAATCTAATGCTATTATTATCTCTGGTTTCATCTATATTACTCCTCTAATTTCATCCAAATTCTTGATTCCGAGCTCTTCCATCCTAGGCTGTAGCTCACTGATTATGCGTGGCATTGTCCATGGATCGATAAGGTTTGCAGAACCGATCTCTATCGCTGTTGCTCCAGCCATTATCATCTCTAGCACGTCATCAACACTCTGAATACCGCCAATACCAACGATTGGAAGCTTTACTGCATGAAATACCTCATTTACCATGCGTTGGGCAATCGGTCTAATAGCTGGTCCAGATAGACCCGCATATTTCATCGCGGTCACAGTCGTTCTCGTTCTGAGATCGATTCGCATAGCTTTGAAGTTGTTGATCAAACTGATTCCATCTGCACCTCCTGCTTCAGAGGCCTTTGCAATCTCTGAAATATCGGTTACATTTGGAGTAAGCTTCATAAATATCGGCAGTTTCGTAACATCTCTGACGGCTCTAGTTATTCTCTCAGCCATACTTGGAGCAGCTCCAAATGCCGATCCGCCATGCTCCACATTAGGGCAGCTAATATTCACCTCGAGTATATCGGCATAACCCGACGCATCAAGCTTTGACGCTACCTCAGCAAACTCAGAAATGCTAAATCCGCTGATATTTACAATCAGTGGACCTTGATAGATCTCTTTTAACGCAGGTAAATCCTCATCGATTACACGATCTATTCCAGGGTTCTGTAACCCTATAGAGTTAAGCATGCCACTCGTACATTCAGCGATTCTAGGAAGATTATTTCCATACCTCAGTTCAGCAGTTGCACTCTTCGTCACAACAGCACCTAAGACATTTAAATCGAATAACTCTCTATACTCCTGCCCGTAGCCAAATGTCCCACTTGCTGGCATAACCGGATTCTTGAGTTCAATTCCCGCCAGATTAACCTTGGTTAAAGGCTTTCCCATCTTAGCACCTCCTTATCAAAAACCGGTCCTTCCTTACAGACTCTCTGACTTCCATCTACTGTTCTTATCGAGCATCCCATACATGCTCCAAATCCGCATCCCATACGAGCTTCGAGGCTGAACTGCCCGCGCTCCACCTTATGATCTAGAGCACGAAGCATCGGCAGGGGACCGCAAGCACATGCATATTCACACTTGTCAAAAGCATCCGTCACAAATCCCTTCTGTCCATATGAGCCATCAGCAGTCATAACCGTTATATCATCTGAAAAGTGTTCAAAGTCTTCGAGCATAAACATCTCATCTGCAGAATTATAGCCTAGCACCATCTTACATGATTTTCCCGCCATAACCATCGCTTTAAGTAATCCAAGCATCGGCGGAATTCCGATTCCACCACCGATTAAATATGCACCATCTGGGATTTTATCGAGATCGTAACCATTTCCTAGACCTGTAATTCCCTTTACATAGTCTCCAGGCTCCATCCTGCTCATGATATCTGTCCCTTCGCCAACGACTTTGTAGATCAGAGTGTATCTGCTGCTATCGTAGCTGCTAACCGAAATTGGTCTCCTCAGAAATTTGTCTGGAACTTCAACCATCGCAAACTGACCTGGTCTTGTAAATTCAGACTTCGGTGTCTCGAGAGTCATCCGGTAAATGCCTTCAGCGAGTTTTTTATTCTCAAGTATTTCGCTTCGTAGGTCTCTCATATTATTTCTCCAAATTCTCGTAAACTATCTTACCATTCATAATTGTGAGCTCCACCAGTCCGTTAAGCATGTGCCCATCAAAAGGAGTGCACTTTCCTAATGAGAGGAATTTTGATGCATCTTGCTTGTAATCTTTATCTAAATTAACCACAGTAAATCCATTTTGCTCAAGACCAAATCTCTCCCTTGGTGTTACCGACATCAGTTTAACTAAGTGCTCAAGCGATATGACACCGGTCTTAACCAGGTACGTGTAAAGAGCCGAAAAAGCACACTCAAGCCCAGTGATTCCGTTTGGACTCTTCAGAAAGCCCCTACTCTTCTCCTCAGCACTATGAGGTGCGTGGTCTGTTGCTATCATATCTACAGTGCCATCGAGGATTCCCTCTATAAGGGCATTTTTATCTGCTATATCCTTAATCGGAGGATTCATCTTGAATCTGCCACCAAGCTCTGGCCATCTGTTAATAAATGCATTTAAATAATCCGTATCAAACACGAGGTAATGAGGTGCTGTTTCGCATGTGACGTCTACACCGCTCTTCTTGGCATCTCTAATCACTTCAACGCTTTCCTTGCAGGAGATGTGGCATACATGGTATCCAGCACCAGTCTCATCTGCGAGTTTTAGATCTCTCTCTATCTGTTTCCATTCACTCTCTCTGACCTTGCCTTCCCTTAGCAGTGATTCATCTTCGCAATGAGCTACGATGAGTTTTCCAAGTTCCTTAGCCTGATACATTGCGTCGCGCATCAGCCCGTCTGCCTGCACACCTCGTCCATCATCAGAAAATGCACACACATGTGGCGCAAGAGCCTTCATATCTGAGAGCTCTCCTCTACCATTCTGTGACATAGTGATAGTTCCATAAGGAATCACCTCTATATCAGCATCCTTTTTGATCAAATCAAGCTGCACATTAAGTGCATCAAGTGTAGATGGTGCTGGCTTCAAATTAGGCATAGTGCAAACAGTCGTATATCCTCCGTGTGCTGCAGCTTTACTTCCAGCACTAATTGTCTCTTTATATGACTGACCTGGTTCGCGAAAATGAACATGCACATCACAGAATGACGGCAAAATAAAAGAGTTATCAGCATTGATAACTCTTTCAAAATCAAAATCACTACCGGTTTCGGATTCTAGACCGGCCTTCTCACGAGCATCAACTACAAACAATTCGTTAGGTAAAAACTCTCCAGATTTGTAAATCTTTCCGCCTTTGATTGCAGTAGTCATAGTCCCTCCAATTATATTAAACTCCCTAATAACTCTCGTTAATTACTATATGAAAGTATAACATTTTTGAAACGCACTATGTGAGAGGAATGTTAAAATCCGCCGCAAAATTTTGTTATTAATATTGATAATTTTCTTATAGAAGAATTACTCTTCTTCCGATGGTTCAAAGTCCTTAATCTCCGGTGGAAGCTCAAGTCCATTTTTCTCATAATAATCTACAAGTGCAGCCTTGATAGCCTCTTCAGCTAGTACTGAACAGTGTATCTTCCTTGATGGTAGACCATCAAGAGCTTCAACCACTGCCTTGTTAGATAGATCAAGAGCTTCTTTGATGCTCTTGCCCTTGATAAGCTCAGTAGCCATTGAGCTAGATGCGATCGCTGACCCACATCCAAAGGTCTTGAATTTTACGTCTGTAATGATATCATTATCAATCTTTAGGTAAATTCTCATGATATCGCCACATGTTGGGTTTCCTACTTCACCAACTCCATCGGCATTTTCAATCTCTCCTACATTTCTTGGATGCTCAAAATGATCCATTACTTTTTCACTATATAACATGTTCTCTCTCCCCTTTCTCTAGTTCATCCCAGAATGGTGATATTTTTCTATAGTGTTCAACAACTTGATGAACCTTATCTATGATGTAGTCTACTTGCTCCTCTGTATTTTCCTCATTGAGACTGAATCTAAGCGATCCGTGTGCTGCCTCAATAGGAACACCCATACCTATTAGAACGTGGCTAGGGTCGAGAGATTCGCTTGTGCAAGCTGATCCAGATGAGCATTCGATGCCATACATATCAAGAGCCAATAGCAGCGACTCGCCCTCAACTCCTTCGAACGAGTAATTTACGTTACCAGGGAGTCGCTTTACAGGGTCTCCATTGAGCTGCGAATAAGGAATATCCGACAACCCTTTGATAAGTCTATCTCTAAGGGCAATTGTCTTTGCATTATTCTCTTCCATGTGCTCAATTCCATCTTCAAGGGCAGCAGCAAGGGCAGCAATGCCTGGAACGTTAATCGTACCAGCTCTCTTACCTCTCTCCTGAGCTCCACCTTCAATTACGTTTATTAATCTGATACCATTTCTAGCATATAGAACTCCAACGCCCTTAGGTCCGTGGAATTTATGAGCTGATAATGATAGCATATCTATGTTCATCGCCTGAACATCTATAGGTAGGTGTGCTGCAGCCTGAACGGCATCTGTGTGGAAGAGCACGCCCTTTTCGTGACACAGCTTTCCAATCTCAGCAATTGGCTGGACAGCTCCCATCTCGTTGTTAGCAAACATAATCGATACGAGTGCCGTATCCTCTCTGATTGCGTCCTCAACATCCTTAACGTCTACAATTCCATTTGGCTGTGGTTTTAGCAGCGTAACCTCGAAGCCCTCTTTTTCTAGCTTGCGAAGTGTATGAAGAATTGCATGATGCTCTATATTAAGAGAAATCAGATGCTTCTTACCCTTCTTAACTAGCCCTCTAGCTGCAGAAATTAAAGCCTGGTTATCTGCTTCACTTCCACCTGAAGTAAAGTAAATCTCATTAGGCTTTGCAGCATTAAGCGCCTTAGCTACTTTCTCTCTGGACTCATCCAGCTTCTCTTTAGCAATCTGTCCATCCGTATGAAGACTGTTAGGGTTGCCGTTATAATTCTTAAGGCAATCTAGCAGCGTATTGAGTGCGACATCGCTCAAATAAGTTGTTGCCGCATTATCTGCATATACTCTCATGTATACCTCCCTACCAATAATTTAGTCATCTTAGTGCAGTTGTATTATAGTCCTTTAATCCCTACCTGGTCAATAGGAATTACTCTTGGATATAACTTAAAACAATTATCTTGATGTGTCTTGATCTTGTATGAGCTTATCGACATTACCAGTCATTAGATCTTGTAGCGTTATGTTATCAAGATACTCATCGATAACCTTGTCAAGGCCAATCCACAGTGGAAGTGTCACGCATGAATGCGCTCTACCGCAGCTAACCTCACCAGACTTTATACAATCTACTGGGGCAAGGCTACCTTCCGTAATTCGAAGGATTTCACCGATATTGTAATCTTCAGGTGATTTAATCAATCTGTAGCCACCGTTCTTACCTCGAAGGCTCCTCAGCATACCACCTTTGTTAAGCATCGATACGACATTCTCGAGATACTTCATCGATAGTTTCTGCCTATCTGATATATCTGCTAGAGATACGTAACCTCCATCATCGTGGTTAGCAAGATCAATCATGACCATCAGAGCGTAACGACCTTTTGTTGAAACAATCATGGCTCTTCCTTTCTTTGATATCTTGCGTGTTCATTTCTTACAATTGAAGAATAACACATTGCGTACAACCAATCAAGCATTTTCCTATTATTCATATAGGAATTTGGTGTATTAAAAAATGAGCAAAATATTTCGCTGGATTTTTTCAACTTTGATTAATTCAACTCGCAATTTTGCTCATTATATTTTACTGTTTGCATTTATGTCTCAACATCCGTTTATAACTGGTACATGCGATACATATTTGCATATATACCGTCCTTCGCCATGAGCTCGTCGTGTGTTCCTTCTTCCGCAATTCCATCCTGATTTAACACGATGATTCGGTCTGCACTCTTAATTGTAGTTAATCTGTGCGCAATTGTGATAGTTGTTCTTCCTTTCGACAAATCTGCTAGCGACCGCTGCACCAGCTTCTCGCTTTCATTGTCCAGAGCTGATGTAGCTTCATCGAGAATGAGGATTGGTGGGTTCTTGAGGAATACCCTTGCAATGCTAATACGCTGCTTCTGACCACCTGACAGCTTCATACCTCGCTCACCGACACTCGTATTATATCCGTCAGACATCTCTCTTATGAATTCGTCAGCTCCGGCGAGTTTTGCTGCCTGTTCAATCTCTTCCATTGTCGCTCCCGGTTTTCCATAAGCGATATTACCTGCAATAGTATCAGAGAATAGATATACATCCTGCTGAACCATTCCTATATGCGATCTGAGTGACTTACATGTCAGCTGCCTAATATCGTAACCATCTACTTTGATGCTTCCCTCCGAAACCTCATAAAATCTTGGAATAAGGTTGCAAAATGTCGTCTTTCCTGCTCCTGATGGCCCTACCAAAGCGAGGTTTTCTCCAGGTTTAATACTCAGGTTGATCTTATTGAGTATTTCCTCGCTGTCACTATATCTAAATGTAACATCGTTGAATTCAATTGCACCTTTGATATCCTCTAAATCGATGGCATCAGGGGCATCATCGATTTCTATAGGCTCATCCATAACTTCGATAAATCTCTCAATCCCTGTCATTCCACGCTGAAACTGCTCAGTGAACTCTACAATTCTTCGAACTGCTTCTAGTAGCACCCCTATATACATCATAAATGCTACGAAGTCACCTGTGGTAATCCTTCCGTTCTTAAGTTCAAATGATCCAACAAGGATTACGACTATATACATTAAGCCATCGAAGGTACGTGTAACACTGCGGAACCCTGCCATCGCCTTATACCCTATGGCCTTTACACCCAGGAATCTCGAATTATCTACATCGAATCTAGCCTGCTCAAATTCTTCATTTGCAAATGATTTTGAAACCTTTATCCCGAGAAGGCTATCTTCCACATGTGAATTGATTTCTCCGAGACCACTTCGCTGCATCTTGAAAGCACGTCTCATCTTCTTCCTAAAAGTATATGTTGCAGCAATCATAACAGGAATAATTGCGAACATAAGCACAGTTAGCAGAACATCTATTCTCACCAAGAGTACAAAACCCAGAATGATCTTTATCGATGCTATCCAGTATTCCTCTGGACAGTGGTGCGCAAACTCTGTTATATCAAATAAATCACTCGTAATTCTAGATATCAGCTGACCTGTTTTATTTTCACTATAATATGAATAAGATAGGTTCTGACACTTCTCATATAGGTCACGCCTCATGTCAGTTTCTATCTTTGCACCCATCACGTGCCCGGTATTTTGCATATAGTAATTTGCCACCACGTCAACCGCCCTTAGGCATAGATAGATTCCTACAATCTTTACTATCAAATCTGCTGTAAAAGCAGCGATATCAGTAGCTACAACATTGCTTATATATCTGATTAACAGAGGCAGAACTATATCGCTTACCGTAGTAAACGAAGCACAGATTAGATCAAAGATCAGTATCCCTTTATACGGCTTAAAGTATGGTGCAAACCTGCGAATGAGGTAGCTAGATGACATAACTTTATCCTTAGACTCTCCCATTTTTAAATTCCTTTCTTAAATAATCTCTATAAATCCCAACGCAAAAACGCAGACAGAAACTACCTGCGTATCTCTTTTATATAAATGTAAATTTATTATATCATATTTTCCCCGCATTTCTTGCAGTTGATTGCACGCAATTGGCGGTTGAATTTATATAATAATTAATAGTATTATAATCGTTAATACAATGTCATATGATAATTTTAATTGTATTTAATAACTATCACTTGCAGGAGGTCCACTTTGAACCTATATAATAATCTATCACCACGCAAACAATATCTCGTCCATTATCTTGGCTGGATGCTCGCTGGAAATGTAATATTTGCATTTGGTGTGAATGTTATCATCACTCCGATGAATCTTTACAATGGTGGATTCACAGGGATGGCACAGCTCCTTAGACTTCTTTTTGTAAATGTTTTTCATATGCCCGAGATACCAGGTGTTGATATAGTTGGTATTCTCTACTTCTTGCTTAACCTGCCACTTCTTATAATCTCATACAAGGTGGTTAATAAAGAGTTTTGCATAACATCAGTTATATCAATTACTCTATGTTCTGTCGCACTCGGTGTGATACCAGTTCCTAAAACCCCGATATTTAACGACTATCTAACTGCTTGTTTAATAGGCGGAGTCGTTGCCGGTACAGGCGCCGGAATGGTGCTCAGGGCAGGTAGCTCGCAGGGCGGTCAGGATATCATCGGAGTTATCGTATCGGTACTAAATCCGAATTACAGTGTTGGCAAGATAAGTATCATGATCAACATTGGAATTTATATAATCTGCCTATTCCTATTCAACATAGAAATTGTTGCTTACTCCTTGATATACACGACTATCCTCGCTATGTCACTAGACAGAGTTCACATTCAGAATATCAATATGCAGGTTATGATATTCACTAAGAAGCCTGGTGTTGAAGACGTTATAATGAGCGAACTAAGGAGAGGAGTTACAAACTGGAATGGAACCGGCGCATATACAAAGGAAGACTCTAATGTAATAGTTACTATTATTGCTAAATACGAGATAACAAAACTGCTCATGATTGTTAAGCAAGCTGATCCAGATGCGTTCGTCATTGTAAATGAAGGCGCCCAAATATACGGAAATTTCGAAAAGCGCCTGACTAAATAGCATTTATGCACTGTTACTAAGCAAGTTTTAAATAGTCACGGTAATATAGAAAACCTAAAATCGGAGTGTGAATAATTCACACTCCGATACAGCCATTAACACTGTGAGAGATAGTGCATAGAACATGATATTGTAGTCTATATTAAGCGTAGTCTGTATAAGTCTAGCAATTCCTGAAATTCCGCCATAGGTTAACCCATTCGGAATCATTACTGCGACAATTCCGAAAGCTCCGATAGCACATGAAGAAATCACTATAACAATATCGAGCATCACCCTATTAATATTGGTTTTCTGAGCCTTTTTCACTTTACCAAGTACTCCTTACCAAAAATATCAACAACAATATATGCCACATTACCACGAGAAATAAATTTTATATCATCATAATTGTCGGTTACGCTTATCTCAGCAGAGAACTCCCCATTATAATCAGGATCTATCATAATATAGTCTATAAGTGATTCGGGTGAACTCTTGCAAGCATTTTGTAGCAACTCCCTGTCCTTGTGCTGGACATATCCTATCTCTAGCTCCGGTCTGAAAGCCATGAGCTTCGCATGACAAAGCTTCTTACCATTCTCAAGCTCATCAGCTCTCTCTATTTTGATTATCGCATCTGCTCTGTAAGGGCGCTCTACTCCATTTCCATAGAAAAGATAGTTTGACTCACATGCATCGAGCCTCTTCTTAGCAGTTCCAAGCGCTAGAGTTTCTACATCGCATCCAACCCAACATCTATCCATGTCATTGGCCGCTTTTAGAAATGAACCAGAACCGCAGAAAAAATCTCCAACTAAATCGCCTTTTTCTGTACATGAGCTGAGAATTCGTTTCATCAGTTCTAAAGGCTTTTGAGTTGCGTAACCATTTCTTTCGCTGGAGGTCCTGCCCACCATGTCAATACTCCAAACATCTTTCATATTAACGAGTGTATACCACCCATATTCGTCTTGATATTCTTTAACCCCTTTAAATCGGTAAGGCTTGAAATCTCGATTATATGACTTCTCCTTAGGCACATTTAGTGAATACTTTTTCGACTTACTGTACATGAGAATCGTATCGTGTTTTCTTGAAAAATGTGTCTTTGCACTGCCTCCAGATTTATATTTCCATATAATTTCATTCCGCATGTTCTCGTAACCGAAAATTTCATCCATCGCGAGCTTAACGTAATGTGCTGAATGCCAGTCAAGATGAACCCAGATTAAGCCATCGTTCGCAAGAAGTCTCTTCATGATTACTAGTCTAGTAGTCATGTTTTCAACATATTGCTCTATGCTTCTGTCGAATGTATCATCATATGCGAGGTGTTTAACTTTATGTATCTTTCCATCACTGTCACATATTTCTACGGTTGCATCGTATTTCGATTTTGTAAAGAACGGAGGGTCAATATATATACACTTAAATTTACCCTCATATCCATTCTCTAGAAGCCATGACATAAACTCCAGGTTATCGCCAAGCGCTAGAATATTATTGTCTAAATCAGAGTTAGCTTCATTAGCACGAAAACTGTCATACATATGTTTTTCCAAGACACTGAATGGCTTAGATAGCGTAACTTCTCCATGCTCTAATCCTTTAATTATGCTCTCTGCAATCCCTAAAACTTTGCTCATCTTAACCGTCCTCTTTAGCGACCATGTCATCAACTGATGATTGGATATATCTGTTAATTATAAAACATTGATATTAATATGTCTATTTGAAGAGTTCAAAATAAACAAGGCTCCGTGTTAGGAGAATAGCGCCTGCATTCTCATACCACGGAGCATTTAATAAATAGCAACATATTAAAAATTTTTAGAACTCAGCATATGTAAATGCCGGACTGCTGAGCATGCTCCCAAACAGTGAGAACACATACAGCACAGCCATGAATATAAACATATAAAGAGTATATTTTAAAGATATCTTATTCTTAATTTTACTTATGAGCGAATTCTGCGACTTTTTCATTAATCCTTACCCAACCTTCATTCCATGGATGAACCGCATCCGAAACAATGTATTTGTTATAGCTATATTCAGTCATATTGGTGTAATCTGCACCGTATTCATTAGCGAGCTTTTGAATCTTTTGACCAACAACTACACGCTTATCAGCAGTCATACCTGTATAGTCGTACCATCTGCCATTTACAGGAAGTAGAATAAGTTTAACCTTAATATCATTAGCCTTAGCGATCTCTAGGAATGCTTTAAGGTCATTGTATTCTGGTGAAGTATTGTAGTTTTGATTCAAACGAACATCCTTCATCTTAGGATATACCTGTCTAAACTTATTTCTCCACACACGATTGCTCATATAGAACGGATTATCCGCCTTGTATTCACTATCCCTATATGCCTCTTTCAAGAAACCATTCCAATTGAAATCATCTGGCGTGTACCTCTCAAAGTTTTGAGGTGTTTTTTTGTTCTTCATCATAAATCTCATTGCTGCACCAACAGTGATTTTATCCTTGTCGAAAGCATGGCGTCTCTCGAATCCATATAGGAGATTTGATTCGTCATTAAGATTTACTTTATCAATCATGCGCGCCTTCATCTGTAGGCTCTTATTCTTAGATAGCAGATGCTCTGTTCTTCTTGCAACGTATTTTTTTGTCTTGAGCGGAACATTCTTGTTCTCCATAAATGCAAAGTATTCCGTCTCCGAAAACCTCAGAGCATAGTCATCTTTCTTAACACCTGAGTGTTTAAACCAGGTTGGTGAAACAAGCAATATAACTTTTTTACTCTTTAGATGTGGCTGAAGTGACCCAAGTGCAACAGTGTGGAACAGCGTCTGGTTAAACGGTCCTCCGACTGTAACGAGTTTAACATCTGTATCCTTGAAGAAGTTCGTTGGATGGTACTGCGTCTTACGTCCATGTCTGAACTCAGATGAGCCGAGCATGAGCACCGAATCTTTTTCAAGATTTCGCGACAATGCATTATACGACAGATCTTTATATGTGTTATACCAAGTTCCAAACTGCCCTGTGTTGTCTTTAAGATCATTATTAGCACATATGAAATGTACAACCACTGTGAACATCGCCAGCAGCACGAGAGCCGCTACAAACGAGTTTATCTTCTTCATATTATCTTCGTTCCTGTCTTATTCCCCTAGAATTCTTGCTGAAACTGTCTCTATAATCTTGTTTGGTGTATCCATCTGTTCCCTTGTAAATTCAGATGGTGATAAAACAACTCCATACTCATCCTGAATATCTAACAAGAGGCTAACGTAATCGAGCGAATCAATTAAATCTTCCTCTAGCAAATTGATATCTGGGTTTTCCTTTACAATTTCATCTCCGCAAATGTTCTCAATGATGTCTAGTAGCTTATCTCTCATGATAATTTCCTCCTAATTTTAGCTATGTTTTAAATATTTTTTTATTTTAATTATTATTGCGTATTCAGTGTTTCTGTTTTTTCTAATTCTTTAATTATGCGATCAAAATTTATTTACACATACCTAGCCTTGATTCGAAAGTAAGATCCCTAGTCTTCCGGAGAAGATGAAGAATCCGAACATAACGAGGTGAAGCGTAATTAACCAAGATACTCCTATAAACCACTTATCTTTTTTATGCGCCTTATAGAATTTCGATTTCTTTTGGAATATCTCACATGCGGATAATAACACTCCATGATACAGACCGTAAACGATGTAGTTAAGCTCAAGCCCATGCCATACACCCATGACGAACATGTTAATCATGAATGCGATTGAGGCAATCACAAGCTTGTTCTTAATCTTGCGAGTTCTAACTAGTGCCATTGTGATTCTAGAGAAAAGAAAATCTCTAAACCAGAACGACAGTGTCATATGCCAACGATTCCAAAATTCCTTGATGTCCTTACTCACAAACGGAGCGTTGAAGTTTTCAGGTGTTCTAACTCCAAATATATAGCTGGCTCCTATAGCCATATTGCTGTATCCGGCAAAATCAAAGAACAGGTATACCCCGTATATATAGAAGTAAATCGCTATCGAGTACCATGTCCCTCCAGTTCCAAAGTAATTCATAACCGTGTAGAAACATGCTGCAATTACCATCTTGTAAACCATGCCCTTGAGTATCTTGTATATGCCTTCTCCTAAAAGCTCTAGATACTCTTCTCTAGGAATGATTTTATCTATATCCTCGTCAAATCTTCTGCTTCTATCAATAGGACCAGATGTGATAGCGGGGAAAAACAGCAGTAGGTATATGAAGTTTGAGGTCTTAAAGTCTTTTATAACTCCATCATATATCTCGATTACCATCTGAGTAGACTTGAACGTCATGTATGACAAGCCTAAAAATGCAAAGATATGGTGCTTATTACCAGTCAGACCCAGGATTTTATAAATTGTGAGCGGAGCTAAACTCGCTAACAAAAATATCCTATACTGCCATGTTACTCTACCCTTCTTAGTTCTTAGCTCAAGATATATACGTACAACAGCATATTCTATAACCGTGTACAGCCCTAGATTGAAGAGAGCATTTAGATTGCTACCCATCGACAGCCATACGAACACAAATGTTACGAACATACCGTACCACTTGAGTGACTTCTCCCTGCAACCTAGATATATTGCAGGAATCGACAGACCCGCTAACCATATAAAGAAGCTATTGTCTGTAAAAAGCTGCATCTATACCAACTCCTCCAATTTCTTTCTATCTGCCTTACCGTTGTTAGTAAGTGGCATCTTGTCTATAAACTTTACTCGCTTTGGGACCATGTAGCTAGGCAAAAATGATTTTAACGTTTCACGCACATATTTTCTGCCACTATAGTCATCAGCGATGATATCCCCTTCTCTTACAACAAATGCTGTTAAGCTTTCAACCTTTCCCTCATGTCTCTTTGGAATAACCGCCGCAGCTGCTACTCCTTCTATATTCGTAAGGTTAGACTCAATATCCCCAAGCTCTATTCTATATCCATGCAGCTTCACCTGATGGTCGATTCTGCCATCGCAGAATAGCATGCCTGACTCATCGTAGTGCCCTGTATCGCCTGTTCGATAAGCCCTAACCATGTCCTTAGGATTTTCACTTAGCGACCCGGCCTCAGCCATGAAGAAGACCTTATCAGTTCTCTCCTTGTCCTTATAGTATCCTGAGCTTACTGAATCTCCGACAATTATCATTTCTCTGTTCTCTGGATCGATTCTAATCTCGGTTCCAGGCTTAGGAAGCCCGATAGGAAGTGCGCCTTCTCTAGCGATAACCTCATCTGTGATATCAACCTCTGTCACACATACGGTAGATTCAGTAGGTCCATATGTATTAATTACCTTAGCATGTGGAAATCTCGCCCTTAGCTGCTTTGCCGTATCTTTTGTAAGAACCTCCCCGCAGAACAGGAACGCCTTGATACTTCCAAAATTCTCTTCGCTGAAATCAGCTTCTCCTAGGCACATATCCGAAAATGAAGGAGTAGATACCCAGTATTCGATATCTGATGATGCAATATACTTTAGCATCTCCGGCATATCCTGCTGCAATCCCTTATCTAGCGCAATGATTGTCGATCCAGTTGCGAGACCAGTGTACAAATCCATTACAGATAGGTCAAAAGAAAAAGGAGCTTGATTTAAAAATCTAGTAGCCTCTGGAATGCCGCCTGAAAGTGTAACTGACCATTTTAAGTAGTTGTTAAGCGCATCAGCAGGAATTTTAACACCCTTAGGCTTTCCTGTACTTCCAGATGTAAATATTATGTAATACGTCTCATCACCTGACACAGGCTCGTTATCATCATAAGAGGTGTCACTTTCAAGAATAGTATCGAGTTTTTCTCTACCAACAATCTCGTACTTATCGTCTATATCAATCATCTCTTCGTGCTGGACAACTATTACAATCTCATTATCTATAGCTGATGCAATATCGCTCACCCTCTCCCTAGGGTTACCTATATCCACTGGACAATACGCATGACCCGATCTCACACATGCGAGAAAAGCAACGAGCATATCCGGATGCTTATGTCCATAGACCATAATAGGTTCGCGATTTCCCTCTAGTCTATTCGATATGTAGCTAGCAAGTGCTGATGACTTTTTCCAAAGTTCGCCATATGTCATCTTGCCATCTCTCGAGCTAAACACCAATCGATCAGGTGCTTCTATAGCAGTGCTCTTAATCTTTGCTATGATATCCATATCGTACCTCCATTACTCCTTTGTTATTATAAATTTTATATAAATCGCATTAAATGACTGGGAAGAAATTATTAAATAAAAATTAAGATTAGAATTTCTTGGTTTTAATACTTATGCAATGCTTATTCTCATTAAAAAATGAGATGCAATAAAACATCTCATTTTGGTCAGCAATGTTCTAACGCTTTTGCCAGCATCATTCTATTTCTTAACGATTTTAGCGTATAAAAGTTTCGATTCGAGGTCTATTTCTTTGACGTGTTCACCAAGTGACTCCCCGGTTAACTTCTTGTACTCTGTCTCCGAATTAACGCCCTTCTCCTTGAGAATTCCCTTCTCAGCTTTATCTATCTCGGTCTTACTTACTGATACCCGTTTTTTCTCTGCGATGGCATGGAGCACTAGCTTAGCTTTCACATTCGCTTTTGCCATCTCTTCAACCTGTTTATCAAACTGGGACTGTGTTAAATCCGCTTCTTTAAGGTATTCAGTCATGGTCATATCATATTCTTTGATGCGCTTCCTATACTGATTCTTAATGTTATTAATTTCTCTTGATAATTGAATCTTTGGGTATTTGATCACCCTTGTATTCTTAACAAGCGCTTGCCACTCTTGCTCCGTGAGCGTCTTCTCCTTTGGCATCCTGAATTCTACATACTTCTCTGAGTTAATGAGATCGTATCCTGTGTATCTGGTAACAGTGAACATAAATAATGCGACATCTATGATGATAAAGATAAGTAATCCGATAAGAAGCTTCTGCTTACGAGTGTATCTCTTATGCGGGATATTACCTTTAGATGACGACATCGTCACTTACCTCCTCATTGATCTTTTTAAACTTATCGCTATTTAATAGAGACTGTCCGCCGAGCTTGTAATCAGCCTCTACAGAGCCATCGATAATCTCATATTTCTGCGAGTTATTCGGTGTAACTAGACCGTATATGTCTTTTCCCAGAACAGAAGATACTCTTATCTGCTTAGGTGTTCCATCTATAACATACTCAGTCTTGCCATCAGTCATCACTGAATCCCACTCATCAGAATCACTATTCCTGTATTCAATCCTATAGTTGTCTACTCTGCCACTTGCAGGTGTAAACTTCACGCTTGTCTTTCCACCCTTCACGCTTGTTACTACTTTAGATGGTTCAAGTTCAGTGGAATTAAGTATATCTTCATCACCTATCTGAAACGGTATAACCTCGGTATAACCAATGTAATCGCCCTTTCCTTTGACTAGCGCATATGCTATCCCAGTATTAACATTATCAATGTAGGAAACGGTATAATCCTTATTTAACGTTAGTGATTTTCCATTATCAGTAAGATTAACATTGATTGTAACAGGACTGCCCGTGTACTTAAGCATGTCATTAGATGCCTCTGCGCTAAGACCCGGATTGCCTGCTTTTGTGGCTTTCTTATCCACATACATAACGTCATAATCCACTTTACCCTTGATGCCATTCACTCTTCCAGTGCTTGTAAATTGCCACATCGTATAGTCAGATGATGCAGAGAGATTACTCGCGTAATGAGCAACCCAGACCTCGTTTGAGTTATTCACAAGACTTGTAGTATCCACTCCAGTAGTACTTCCTGCGAGAGATGTTGAAAGATAAATCGAAGCAGGATATCCCTGCGATCGGCAGTAGGACAAAAAAGCATCCGCAACTGCGGTCATTCGCTTCTTTGCGTACTCGCTTCCATTTGCGCGCCAAGAAGTATATGCGTTGTCAAACCTGCCATCGGAAAATTCTAGATCCATGACGAGCGGAAGCTCTAGATCATACTTCTTAGCAAGCGCAACGAGCTTCTTAGCTTCAGCAACAGCTTCATCTTCGTTCGTGGCCTGAGAATACCAGTATACTCCTCGTGCGATGCCTGCTGCCTTTGCTCCTTCCATATTCACATCGAATTTAGAATCCGTCTTCAAATCAAAATTCGACGATGTGGTGGCTCCAGCTCTAATAAATGCATAGTTTACTCCATCATCCTTTACAGCAGTCCAGTCGATACTGCCTTGCCATTCGGATACATCGATGCCGAGAAATTCATAATATCCCTCTCTATCCGGCGGCGTGCTTGGTAGGGAAGTGCCTGCAAATACCGAACTAGAAGCAAAAAACGCCAACAGAAATAAAGCCACTATCATGGTAGATATACGGGCCGAGATAGCAGGCATATAATTTTTATCTATCAACTTGTTTTCTTTGGCGCTTAAATTCATTAAAGTCTCTCTTTATATGTTTCTTTTTTGCATCGCTTGAAATAACAGCCTTCGAATAATAAAAATCCTGAAAAATAAATGCGGGTGATTAACACCCACATCAGCTTTTAATTTATTATAGCATAATCTTTATTTGTACTGTGTGAAAAGTCTATGCAAATACTGTAATATTTATTTTAAAATAAGATTTTTGATTCGAAACTGCACTATTATACTTTTAGATATATACTCAATCAGAACTGTAGTTCACCATTATTTAAGGTATCCACCTCGCTTTATTTTCTCTATAAAATCGTTTACTATGCCGGCTGTAAGTCCCCATATATTTCTACCATCATGCTGGTAGAAATATATGGTTCTATAGCTAGAATCCCAGGCGTAGGCTTTCCCTCCCTCGATTCTGTCATAGGGAAAGCCTTCGACTGGTACGCTCCTCATCGCTACGTCATAGCGTTCTGGCTGATTCTCTAAAAAGAACGCAAGCGGCACCGTGAAGACTTCCGCTACTTCATCAGAAGAGAAAGTATAGTCATAGTCCCTAAGCAGCCCAACAACAGGCTGCAAGGTGCCGCCCGAATATATGTTCACTACATCGAGCTCGTCCAGAACTTCGATGCTAGATGGGGCGATGAGGAGCTCCTCGCTCGCCTCCCTGATTGCAGCATGCGCAGGAGGCTCACCCTCCATGGTGCTGCCGCCAGGAAAACATATCTCACCTGGCTGCCGCCTCAGATTGATGGCGCGCACCTCAAACAATACAGATAGCCCGTGCGGAGTCTCTATTATAGGTATCAGTACACCGAAACTCTTAGCGGTAGACTCCGCCCCAGGATCATCAATTAATGATTTTTTTAATCTCTCTATTTCATTCATACCCAGATTCTATTTATCTTTCTTTTGTTTCAGCTAGTCACATGTTTTGAACTTTCATTCCTGTGAATGCTATTTAAGCAATTATATATTCTATTCATCTTTCTTTTATTTCAACTAGTCACATGTTTTGAACTTCGTTTCTGCAGATGCTATTTAAGCAATTATATATTCATCCAATTAGGATAACAACTCAATCTGAGTTTCATCACTACTTATAAAAGAGGCGAAGCAGCAGTGCTGCTCCGCCTCATATTTCTTATAATCTACACTGCGATTAGTTCTCTTCTATAAATCTTAGAAGCTCCTCCGCACCCTTTACGATGCTCTCTCTATCCTCTGGATCTCTACCGAGGTGAGTGTATACCTCTCCGATAAATACCCCGTTATCCTTCAGGCACTCATATACCTTGTCGATTATTGGGTCGCAGATATCTTGCTGCTGCATCGGACCGAATGGGTTAGCAAAGTAAGTGGTGGATAGTCCAACTTCCTGAGTGGTGCCCTTCGCCATTCTCTTACCCTCAACAAATACCGTCTTTGCATCATCGAGGTTTTCGAACTCATGCAGTCCGAGATCCTCATCATAGTTATTCGCATAAGCAAATAAATCAACGTGGTGATTATCTGTAACTACTGAATAAGGAGCTGCTGGCGTAATAACTCTCGCATTAGATAAATCCGGATTAAAGAATATAGACCTATTCATATCACGATAAGGTGTACCTGGATCGAGGTCATCAAGTCTTACAAACGCACCTATTTCAGTACCCTTTGCGTATACTGTACCATCTTCAACATGGAATGTTCCCATGTCATCAAACACGATTTCTATATTCTTAATCTTCTCATTACCAAGCGACTTTAGAGCTTCAATAGTCTCAGATTTTCCAGCTCCTGAATCTCCCATGAGGCAGATGCCCTTGCTCTTTCCATTCTTGAGAGTAATATTTACAAACGCACCGTGAATTGGCAGCCACCCCTTCTGCATCATCGCAACGTTATGGAGTGTGAGGACGGTCTTCTTCATATATCCGAAGTATGAAATCTTCTCATTATATGTAACAGAACCTACCCAGATATTCTCCTCTTCATCGTGGTAGAATGTGCATGCATTCTTGCCATCATCATTGCCGAAAATCAGGACACAGTCAGGTTTCTTTGAGGCCTCCTTCTTGGATGCAAGCTCAAATAGGTTAGCTAGCGATACTCCATTTGACATAAAATCTCTGTGGAAGTAAACGAAAACTGTGAGATCCCCAACCTTGGCTGGGAAGCAGAAGAATTCATCACTATTGCCCTTAAATGTATCTAGTGGATTCTCATATACCTGCTGGAATGCCCACTCACGTTTGTTCGACTTAGGATGCAGAATCATCGGTGTACGGAGCATAATTGAGTCTATGAACTTAACCTTTCTCAATGACTCATATCGTTCCCCTAGCTTAAACGATTCATTTTTGTATAGTGACAGAGCCGCATTAGTTCCTGCAGGCTGCTGACGATATATCTTATTTGCACGACCCATAAGAGTTTCTTCGATTCGTCTATATGTAGCCATAATAAGCTGATTGTGGGAAGAATCGGCATGTACAAATGTTGTTGAGCTCGATTCTCTTCTTCTGTCTGTTGTGACCGAATACCTCTCGTGAGCTTTCCAGAAGTCATACATGCCTTCAACGAACGAAAGTGCTGACGTTCTATCTTCAATATAAGGCGATTCAATCTCCTCTGCAGAAAAAACTAATGTCTGACGTGCAAATGTAGATAGCGCCTCGATAGCCGACTGTATCGACTTACCCTGCGTTGCCCAATTATAAAGCTTTGAGTCAGTCTCTTCGAGATGAGCTATATAACTCTGCATAAACACTTTGAATTCTTTAGACTTAATAACTTCTAGACTAGTCTCAGGGTATACTAAATCAAAGTTCAAAATGACCTCATTATCGTTTAGATAAATTCTATCTTTCATTACTACACCTTTTTCTAAAAAATTTTTATCATTACAATGGTTTAACTACATCTAACTGTAGCATTTTTTGTATATTCTTTCAATACTTATGTATTATTTTTATTGATTTCTAACAAATTTTAATCGATTTTTCTCGACGAAAGTATGTCTTTTATGTCAGCTATACTAAATTTATATGCGGTATTGCAAAAATAACACTTAACCTCAATATCCTCACCATCATTCACGATATCCTGTAAATCCTTATCGCTAATTGCGGCAAGCGCTCTCTTTACCTTCTCCTTGGAGCAGTCACAGTAGAACTCAACATCGTGCCTCTCCGTAAACTCAATATCGATGCCTTCAAATATGTGTAAAAGCATCTCTTCAGGTGTCATCCCCTGCTCCATCATAGTTGTTACAGGTTCCAGATTAGCTAACTTCTTCTCCAGGAGTTCGATCACATCCTCAGGAGCATCTGGTAAGAGCTGCACTATAAAGCCTCCAGCATGCTTGACGCTGCTATCTGTATCTACCATGACCCCTAGACCAACTGCTGATGGTAGCTGTTCCGACACCGTAAAGTAGTATGCTAGATCTTCAGCAACCTCTCCAGTTTGAATCTCAACTTGACCGCTGTACGGCTCCTTTAATCCGAGATCGTAGCTAACCGTTAAAAGGCCTCTTCCTACTGCCGCCCCTACATCGAGCTTTCCGGCATACTTGCGCGGAATATCAACATTTGGATTTCCTGGAAAACCCTTGACATGACCAAGACTATCCGCTGTTACGGTTATATATCCTGCAGGACCATCGCCCTTGAGAGAAACCGTCACTATATCCTTATCACCCTTCATCATGCAGCCCATTATAGCCCCTGCTGATAGCAGTCTCCCTAGGGCCGCCGTCACTACGGGTAGTGTCCTATGATGCTCTCTTGCTTCAGCTACGAGATGTGTAGAGCTGATAGCGAAAGCTCTAACACTGTCATTTGCAAGGCTCGCTCTTACTATATAGTCCTTATTATCCATCTTTTCTCCTATTGCCTAAACATTAAATTTAGAATCATCAGTCATTAATTCGATTGCACTCTGTTCCTAAAGTATCCTCTTCTTTTTAAACACGTATATAAGCCCCAGCACCACACTTAAACTGAGTATAGATACGTACAAATATCCAAATTTCCACCCGAATTCTGGTAGCTTCAGATTCATACCGTACCATCCCGTAATTAGTGTTAGCGGTGCAAATATACTGGTCACGACCGTAAAGAACTTCATCAAGTTGTTCTGCTCTATATCTATCTGTGCTTGGTACATCTCGCTGACGTGATTAAGATATTCTTGAACCCTAAGTATAAAGCTATAGAGCTTGTCAAATCTCTTATCTAAGTATGAAAATGTTTTATCCAGCTCTGCTAGGTCATCGGTAAGAAGCTCCATTCTTTCATAATATTGCTTCTTGAACATGATTTCCTTTCGTCTTACCACAATTTGTTTGAGACCTGCTTTATCAGGTCTAGCGCCTCCAAATAGCTCTTCCTCCATATCGACTATACTCGACTCAAGATTCTCTAGTTCATATATGTCATCTGATGAATACTCTAACATCAATTCGAGAAGTTCATCTCGAGGATCTTTGCTGTTAACCTTTGATATACATTCGATAAGCTTTGCATCTTCCGTTATAAGGACGCATTCATTCCGAGATGTGATTATAAGTGCTGAATTATCATCTTCAGTACGAAATCCTAGAATAAGCTCATCAGCAATGCCTCTGAACGCATACTCCCTAAGTACTCTAATTTTCTCGTTAGATTTTTCATCTAGTGATTCTAAAAAGTCTCGTTTTTCTTCATGTGAACTTATTAATCTAATCATCTTTACTCCTCTTTATACCGCTGTATTATACCATATGTATTGGAAAATTAACTAATTAAGGATATAATTATAAGTTGTAAATCCCATATTCTTATGGATTTCGGAGGAATTATGAACACAAAAGAAATTATCTCGAGACTAGAATATAAATTGCTAAAAGGGTCACTTGACCAAGCCGTTACAGGTATCTGTTTCGATAGCAGAAAAGTAAAGCCCGGCGATGTCTTTGTATGCATTCGCGGTGCATCATTTGACTCTCACGATGCACTTATAGAGATCGATAGTGGCAATCCTGCCCTCATCATAGTAGACGAGAGCTGCGATCTCGACTTATCAGTTGTAACCTCAACTGTAATTTCAACCTCGGATACCAGACATGCTAAGGCTGTGGTTTCAGCTGCATTTTATGGTTATCCAGCGGAAAGGCTCAAGATGGTTGGCGTTACTGGATCAAAGGGCAAGACTACTGTTACAACGATGATTATGGCATCGTTAAGAGAAGCAGGCTATAGAGCGGCATCAATAGGCTCAAATGGGGTGAATTTAGGCGACGAAGTTCTAGAGGTTGCAAACACAACACCTGACTCTGACCAGATGCAGAAATTTCTTTCTATCATGGTATCAAAAGGTATAGAGTACGCAGTTCTCGAGTGCTCTTCACAGGGACTTATGCAGCATAGGACGGATATGATTAATTTTGATGTCGGTGTATTTCTAAATATTCAGCATGGAGACCATGTTGGAACAGATGAACACCCTACATTTGAAAACTATGCATATTGTAAAAGTCTTCTGCTACAGCAGTGTAATACAGGCATCATTAATCTAGATGATGAAAATATTGATTTCATTGTAAAAAATGCAACATGTAACCTTATTACTGTCGGTCATGATGGAGTCCATAAGAAAACTGATAAGCTAGGCAGCAGGCCCGATTATGTAATCTCAGAGCCTCACACCAAGGAATGTAACGGATTTATCGGAGAAGAGTTTAAACTTTCAGGTAGGTTTAATGACACTGTATTTGTAAACATGCCCGGTGAGTTCGTTCCACTAAATGGAGCAGCTACAATCGCTACTATAGAAGCTCTCGGAATACCTGCATATGCAGCGAGAAAAGCTCTTTCGCATATCCATATTAACGGCAGAGTGGACATGATTTATCGCACAGAAGACCTAAGTGTATGCATTGACTCTGCTCACACCAGAGAGAGTACGAGAGCTGTTCTCGAGGCACTTAGAGCATATAATCCTAAGAGGCTCGTATGTGTATTTGGCGCTGGGGGAAACAGAGATATTGAGAGAAGAATTGGAATGGGTGAATCATCTGGAAAATATGCCGACTTCTCAATTATTACTACTGAGCACAACAGGTTTGAACCGTTTGAGACTATACTTGAGGGTGTTAAGTCTGGGCTTGAGCCTACTGGAGGAAAGTACATGGTTATAGAGAATAGACCGGAGGCTATACACTATGCTATTACTCAGTCCGAGCCGGGTGACCTCGTCGCTATCATCGGTCTAGGTGATGATAAATATCAACACATTAATGGCGTTAACGTCCCTCAAGATGACGATAAGTGTGCTAGAAAAGCGATTAAAGAGTGGGAAGAAAATAGAACCAAGTAGATGTATAAAGTAAGCAGTGGCTGACTTTACCGACCACTGCTTTAATTGAATTGCACTTAGCGAGATGGGTACGATGTACCCATCTTTTTCTTAGAAAATCAAACAACCTGACTAAATCGAAAATCGATAGTCAGGTTGCACTATAAGTCCGTATTAAAATTAGTTGAGAACCTCTACTCCGTCGAAGTTAACCCCGATCATCTCTTCGAGCTCAGCACTGATGCTGATTACAAAGTCGATGCCATAATCCTTTGAGATATCCTTAATCTTTGAAAGGAAGCTTGGAAGCATATCTAGAGAGAAATCAGCATGTCTCATGATACCGTCCAAGAATATTGTCTGGATGTCATTGTCAGAACTGATGATACCGAATAGAAATCCGATATACTCATCCTCATTAGTTATGTGAACAAAATCCTCCATGCAGATTACACGAATCTTGTAGTCTAAATCATAGATAAGTCTGGAATTTTTGTTAATAAATACGGTGCTACCCTTGGTCTCCTCGACACTTGCGTTAGCTAGCTCGATCATTTTCTTGGTCTTACCCTTACCCTTATGTCCTACCAATAATTTAACCATGGAATCGTCCTCCTTTATTTTCTTTTTTTGATTATACAATACCCGAATTTGTATATCAACAAATCCGGGTATCGAATTTAATTAGTATTTAAAACTAGTCACTATTTTGCTTCTGCAGCTTTCTCAGCGTCGAGTTTCTTAACAACTTCATCGATTCTGTGTGCAACCTCGATAAAGTCTTCCTCGACGAAGCCTCTTGTTGTCATCGGTGCTGTACCGACTCTAACACCGCTAGTCTGCATTGGAGAACGCTTCTCGTTAGGAACGCAGTTCTTGTTAAGAGTTATGCCAACCTCATCGCATGCATTCTGGAGATCCTTACCAGAGAATGCTTTATCTGAAAGGTCGATTAGGAATACGTGGTTATCTGTTCCTCCAGTTACAATTGTATATCCTAGCTTGAGCATTTCGTCAGCAAATGCTGCGCAGTTCTTTACAACCTGTGCTGCATAATCCTTGAATTCAGGTCTTAATGCTTCCTCAGCGCAAACAGCTTTTCCAGCTATGATGTGCTCAAGCGGACCACCCTGTGCGAATGGGAATACTGCGCTATCGATTTTCTTAGCGAGCTCTTCCCTGCAGAAAATCATTCCGCCTCTTGGTCCTCTAAGTGTCTTATGGGTTGTTGTTGTGATGATATCAGCATATCCAAATGGGGATGGATGTACTCCACCAGCAACGAGACCAGCGATATGAGCCATATCTACCATGAATAGAGCATCAACGCTCTTTGCAATCTCAGCGAATTTCTCAAAATCGATGATTCTTGAGTAAGCACTAGCACCAGTTAGTATCAGCTTAGGCTGGAGTTCCTTCGCCTTCTTCTCTAGGTCTTCCATATCGATGAATCCATTATCATCAACGTTATAGAAATGGACATCGAAGAACTTACCGCTGAAGTTAACCGATGAACCGTGAGTCAGATGTCCACCGTTGTCTAGGTTTAGTGAAAGGATTGTATCACCTGGCTCTAGTACTGCGTTGTATGCCGCGAAGTTAGCCTGTGAACCACTGTGAGGCTGCACATTTACATGATAATCTGTATTGAATACCTCTCTCCACTTATCGCAGCAGTATTCCTCAAGTTCATCAACGTATCTTGTTCCGCCGTAGTATCTTCCCTTGTTTCCGGAATGTCTATCAACTGGCTTTGCAGGATATCCTTCTGCATACTTCCATGATAAACAGCTTCCGCAAGCAGCAAGAACTGCTTCTGAACAGTAGTTCTCAGATGCGATTAGCTCCACGTTGTTCTTCTGTCTGTTGTACTCCTTCTCAACTAGAGCAGCAACTGTAGGAGATGTCTTTGCAATTTCAGCGATATTCTCTAAGTTATATCTGCTGTCATCGTAGCCATTTCTGTCAAACATTAATTTTCCCGTCCTTTCGATTGAAAAAAATTCTTATATCTCCAATAAGATATATGGATCCTAAAAAGAGCATCACGTCTGCACCAGACGACAGTGCCCTATCAAAGGCTGTTTCTTCATCGCTGATAGCTGTCACAGCGATATTTTCATCTTCGAGTAATTTCTTTAGCTTCTCTGCTTTAAGAGCTCTTGGACTAACTGGTTCAGTTACAATAACCTCATTAGCATTTACTGCAGTAAGTCCTGAACGGAGTATCTCAGTCATATCCTGATACTCCTTATCTCCAAAGCACCCGAAGACCGTAATTATTCTCTTGTTCTTGAATATAGTTTCTCTAAGCTTCTTAAGTGTCTCCATAGCAGCTTTGAGCCCTTGAGGATTGTGCGAACCATCTATAACTATGTATGGATTGTTATTGAGAATCTCAAAGCGTCCCATATTTCTTGCACTTGTTAGACCCTCACGCATCTCTGATTCATCGATATCTATTAGCATGCGATCCCGCATACTCTTTACAGCAAGTAACGCTGTTATGGCATTCCTAATCTGATGTTCCCCGATGAGGCTTATCCTTACGCCATCCATTTTTACTTTGTCAGTTCCATCACTAACTTCAAAATCGAAGTCCATAAATTCAGAATAATCATTTATGCTGTATTTGGCAAGAGAAGCATCAATAAATTTTGCATTCTTTTCCTTAGCGACATCGGATATGACCTCTTTTACCTCAAGCTCAGAAGATTCAGATATAACAGGTACACCCTCCTTGATAATTCCAGCCTTAGCCTCAGCAATCTTAGCGAGCGTGTCCCCGAGCATATCGACGTGGTCAAATCCTATCTGTGTAATCACTGAAACCAGAGGATTTAAAATGACATTTGTCATATCCATCTTACCACCAATCCCAGTCTCCAGGATCACTATGTCAGGTGATTGTTCTTTAAAATACAGCAAAGCCGTTGATGTCAGTATCTCGAACTCGGAGAAGTATCCATATCCCTCGTCATTAACTTGTTCCGCAAAGGACATCACATATGTTGCAATCCTACAGAAATCATCATCACTGATATAGTTTCCATCTATATCGAAGCGCTCATTGTACTCCATAACATGGGGAGACGTGAACACCCCTACAGAATAACCAGCAGCACGCAGCATAGATGCTATAAACTGGCATACAGAACCTTTACCATTCGTGCCTGCAACATGGACAAATTTTAAGTCTTCTTCAGGGTTACCTAATAACTCGAGAAGCCTTTTCATCCGTGAAAGTCCAATCGGGCCTCTCTTAGCTGTCATTTCCCAAATGCGCCGTATAACCGCCTCACTCGCTTTATTTGACACTTGCTTCACCCATGGACTCAAGTCTCTTGATTACTGTTTCTAGCATCTCGCGATACTTATCGCCCTTTTGCTTCTCTTCTTCAACAACCGATGCAGGAGCCTTTGCTACAAATCCCTGATTAGAGAGCTTCTTCTCTACACGAGCAACCTCGTCTTCAAGCCTCTTCTTCTCCTTCTCAAGTCTCTCACGCTCTGCTTCAAAGTCTACTAGGTCAGCTAGTGGAATCAGGAGCTCTCCTCCAGTGAATACCGCTGAAACTACACCATCAGGAGTCTCGCTACCAGTACTCTCAACCTCTATCTCAACAACGTTAGCTATTTTCTGAATGTGTGCAGCAATAGCATCAATTGTATCCTTAAGTGTATCAGTCTTGACGATTAGATTTAGTTTGCGGCTAGGTGCAGCATCTACTTCTGTTCTCGCATTTCTGATTGCCTTGATGATTTCCTTCGCAGTTTCAATTCTTGCTACAGATTCACCATATGACTTTGCTCCATCGTATGTAGGCCATGATGCTGTAATCAACAAGTTATCATTGCTTTCAGCAGTCCCTACTTCTGCTGGCAGGTATCCCCAAATCTCCTCCGTGATAAACGGCATGAATGGGTGTAGCAGCTTAAGTAAATCCTTGAGGACACTCTGGAGAACAAATCTAGCAGTAGACTTATCTTCCTCATCATCGCTCCATAGTCTTGCCTTGACTAGTTCGATATACCAGTCACAATATTCATCCCAGATGAGTTCATATACCTTCTGACCTGCAAGTCCAAGCTCGAACTTATCTAGAGAATTTGTAATATCTGCTGCAGCTTCATTTACAAGCGAGATAATCCACTTATCTTCGTCTCTAAGCACTGCAGTTTCAGCAGATGCCATTGGCAGTAGGTTGCCGTCGTCGTCCTGAAGATTCATGATTGTAAATCTTGAAGCGTTCCAAAGCTTATTAGCGAAGTTACGCGAGGACTCGAGTCTATCCCAGATGAACCTGGTGTCGTTACCAGGTGTGATACCTGTAATCAGCATAAATCTAAGCGCATCAGCTCCTACCTTATCGATTACTTCAAGTGGATCGATTCCGTTACCAAGGGACTTACTCATCTTTCTGCCCTGTTCATCCCTAACGAGTCCATGTAGGAATACGTATTCGAATGGTGGTTCACCCATAACTTCACAAGCTGAGAATACCATTCTGATTACCCAGAAAAATAGGATGTCATAGCCTGTTACCATAACTGAGTTTGGATAAAAATAGTCTAGTTCAGGTGTCTTCTCAGGCCATCCTAGTGTTGAGAAAGGCCATAATCCAGAGCTGAACCAAGTATCAAGTACGTCCTCATCTTGGTGGAAATGCGTGCATCCACACTTAGGGCATTCGCTTGGCATATCGTGACTTACGACGATCTCTCCACAGTTATCGCAGTAGTATGCAGGTATTCTGTGACCCCACCATAGCTGCCTCGATATGCACCAGTCATGAATATCATTTAGCCAATTTAGGTAAATCTTCTCAAATCTCTCAGGAACGTGCTTTAGCTTGCCAGATTTTGCAGCCTCTACCGCTGGTTTAGCGAGATCCTCCATCTTAACGAACCATTGGTCTGAAAGCTTTGGTTCAATGGCATTGTGACATCTATAGCACTTTCCTACCGGAATAGTAAGCTCTTCAATCCTAACCAGTAAGCCAGCTTCCTCAAGATCATGCACCCATGCCTTACGGCACTCATATCTGTCCATACCTTCGTATTTTCCAGCTAGTTCATTCATCGTAGCATCATCATTCATGCAGGACATAATCTCTAGATTATGTCTCTGGCCTACGAGGAAATCGTTAGCATCGTGAGCAGGTGTAATCTTTACAGCACCCGTACCTTTATCTGGGTCTGGATACTCATCAGCAATAACCGGAATCTCCCTATTCAAAATAGGTAAAATTACAGTCTTCCCTACTAACTCCTTATATCTATCATCTTCGGGGCTAACCGCAATTGCAACATCACCAAACATAGTCTCCGGCCTAGATGTCGCAACGGTAATTCCCTCTCCACTGTCCTTTGCAGGGTAACGGAAATACCAGTACTTACCATTCTCATCCTCATGTTCAACTTCAGCATCTGAAAGGGATGTCATGCAGTCAGGACACCAATTTACAAGTCTATTACCCTTATATATCATGCCTTTATCATACAGCCTGATAAAGAGCTCTGTAACCGCCTTGTTACAGCCCTCGTCCATCGTAAAACGCTCTCTACGCCAATCACAGGAATCTCCGAGTTTGCGGCACTGCTTCGTAATCCTGCCGCCATATTCTTCCTTCCACTTCCATGCGCGCTCAAGGAATGCCTCTCTACCTATGTCCTTCTTATCCTTGCCAGTCTCTTCACGAAGAGCATTGTTGACCTTAACCTCTGTTGCGATACTTGCATGATCGCTGCCAGGTAGCCAGAGTGCACTATAACCCTGCATTCTCCTCCATCTGATGAGGATATCCTGAAGCGTCTGATCAAGAGCATGACCCATATGGAGCTGCCCTGTGATATTTGGTGGTGGCATTACGATGCAGTATGGTTTCTTGTCCCTGTCCACCTCTGCATTAAAAGAGCCATGCTCCTCCCACATCTCATAAATACGATCTTCAAAACTCTTTGGATCGTATGTTTTAGCAAGATTTCTACCCATTTTTTACTCCTAAATTCCTATTATCGTTAATCTATCTCAGTAGCCAAACAGTTTCAGCTACAGAATAATCTTCTCCACACCATGTGCACTATCTTTCTATTCCTCAGAAAAAACCTCGTGCCTGATATTCTCCATCATATTATCGACATCAGCGAGAATCTCTGAGCAGATTTTTAGCTTATTCTGAAGATCATCGCTCAACGCACCTTCATTCTTATACTTTAGCTCATGTTCTAAACTTGCCCAGGTATCCATAGCGATGCTCCGGAACTGCATCTCAACTGGAATCGATACTTTCTTGCTAACAAGAAAGATCGGTACCTCAATAACAACATGCAGGCTTCTATAACCGCTCTCCTTTGGATTTGAACTATAATCTTTAATCCTGATAAGCTTTATATCCTCTTGTTTCAGCAATAAACTTGATAGCCGATATATATCGTTTCGATAGTTGCAAACTACTCTTACACCCGCTATATCGTAAATCTGTTTTCTAATCTCAGATATGTTGTTAAGCGGATCCTCTATCCCATATCGCTCGGCCTTTTCAAACAAGCTATTAACAGACTTTAGTCTATACTGAATGTGATGTATAGGACCATGATCATCTTGTTGCTTGAAGTCATCATCTAAAATCTCCAGCTTAGTGGAAATCTCTTTTATCGCCGCCTCATACTCGAGCCTTATGTCAGCGATCTCCTTAAAAAAGGCGTCCTTATCTCGCACAAGCTCAAGCTTGTTCTTACTCAGTCTTTCAGGATTAAGTATTTCATTAGTAATATTCATTCCCACCTTATGCCCTTCAAAACTATTGGTCAAAACACGACCTTATAGATACATTATGTTTAGGCACGTTCTGCCGCTTTTACGACATTTCGAAGTAGCAAAGCGGTTGTAACTGTACCTACTCCACCTGGAACAGGAGAGTAGCTTAGTGACTTAGGCATGCCTTCAGCTTCCAGTGCGCCAGAGTCAAAGTCCCCGGCGAGCTTTCCATCCTTACCTGTGCCAGTGCCGACATCTATGATTATCTGCCCATCATGGAATAGTTCAGGGCTATATGACTCAATCTGACCTGTTGCAAGTACAACAACATCCGCTCTTTCACAAGCTTCTCTAAGATTCTCATCAGTAGTTTTCGTGTGGCAAACTGTAACTGTGGCATTTGCATTCATCATCATGAGCATAAGCGGCTTTCCAACTCTCATGCTTCTGCCAACAATCGTTACTTGCTTTCCCTTTAAATCAACCCCATAAAATTTTAGTATCTCCATGCATGATTCCGCTGTGCATGCGTAAAATGCATTAGGATCGTTTGCAAAAAGGTTTGCATAGGAAGCATCTGTAATCGCATCTATGTCCTTTGCTGGGTCAAGAAGTGCTCGTAAACGTTCGCCATCGATTGACTTAGGAAAAGGCATCAGCATGATAATGCCGTCAATATTATCGTCGGTATTAAGCCTTTCAAGCTCCTCCTCGGCGGTGCTCTGAGAGACAGCCTCATCTAGCACAACTGACTCACAGTCTATACCATACTTGCCAGCTCTCTTGATAATAGCTCCCTCATAGTATTTCTCTCCGTCATCTTCGCCAATTCTAAAGGTGGCAATCTTTGGTGTATTACCAGCTTTAGTCAGCAGTTCAACTCTTGAAATAATATCCTGATCTATCGCATCCCTAACGGGAGCGCCTTTTAACAATGTATGCATATCTGATGTTTCCTCCGCATTTTTAACGTGTAAAACCATTTAATATTATAGCATAATGACAAAAGAATTAGTATATTCTTTAAGCTAAACAACAAAAGTGTTATCGCATAAAATATACGATAACACTCATTATTGCAATTAATTAAAAATCTCATAAGCACTAATATACTCGTAAGACCCAGTACTATTTGCTATTTAGCGCTGCTTTTGCAAGTGCATCAGCCATGTCATTATACTTATCTCCCGAATGTCCTTTTACTTTCACGAAATTGATTCTCATATTCTTTCGGCATTCACGTATATAACTTTTGTAAGCCTTTGTCATATCGAGATTTGCCTTCCACTCATCATCAGCCCATTTCCCTACACCTAGATAGTCATGGTAAATTACCACTGAATCGATTCCTTGCTTCTTACAGTACTCAATTGCTAGCTCTGCACCTTTGATTTCGCCAGCGACATTTCTTAGTTTACTACCTGCTTCATCTGTATAGAGCTTGTTGAGCTCTACAGTCTTTCCATCTACGAGGATTACCGCACCAGAAGCGTAGTTCCCCGTTGCAACATCATAGCTGCCATCGACATACGCCTTTACAGCATAGCCATCTTCTAGTGGTGCGGATGCTTTTTCTTCATATGCATAAATATCAGAGGTTAACTTCATGCTTTCAAGTACTTCTGGACCTACAAAGCTCTCTGCTTCGCTAAGTCTTGCAAATCCCTTGTATTCAGAATTTGGATATCCTTCAACCTGCATCTTGCACTCATCCCAAGTACCATAGATGCCCGGAACCCTTCCTACCTTTACCGCATAAAACTTTTTCTTTGACACTTTACTATCCTCGTTTGCCTCGAACTTTTTTAGAAATGATTTGCGATGAACCGGAGAGATTCCAAGAGCACATAGACCGTCATAATGAGCAGCCGTTCCGTATCCCTTGTTGCTGGCGAACCCATATCCCGGGTATTCACCATCAAGCTCCTTCATAAACGAATCTCTCGCAACTTTTGCGACTATCGACGCTGCTGCGATAGAGTAGCATGTTGCATCTCCCTTAATGATCGGTTTTTGTGGTATCCCTTCAGACTCAAGGTCAACCGCATCAACTAACAGCATTTCTATTTTCTCACCTTCAGGAAGTTTGTCCTGAACCTCCTTTATAGCTCTATGCATAGCAAGCTTTGTAGCATTAAGGATATTAATTTCATCGATTTCCTTCGCAGTTGCGACACCAATCCCATATGCTATAGCACATTCACAGATTTTCTGGCTAAGCATATCTCTCTGCTTTTCAGTAACCTTCTTGGAATCGTCAACTCCAGGCACTCTAAAATCCGCTGGTAGCACAACGCAGGCCGCATAAACGGGCCCAGCAAGTGGTCCACGGCCGACCTCATCTATGCCTGCTATAATATTGACACCTGATTTGCGTAGCTCATCTTCAATCTGAAGAAGCTTCTGCATCCTAATCTTTTTCTTTTCTTCACGTTCTTGCTTCGTCATAGTTAGACACTCTTCTCATACATACGTTTATACCCTAACAACATGCCAATTTATTTGAGCACTGGTCTTTCTAGTGTAATATTCCCTATTATTCCCGCTCTAAATTCATCTAAAATTGCACGGCCAGTTCTCTCATAGTCTATACGCTTACCAGCCTGAATAAATCCTCTTTTCAAAGCAATTGCTTCCATATCAGCTAATACAGGGTCTATAGGTTCTCCATATTCGTTGTACTCTTCCTCATCATCACTCCTGAGACCATCCAGCTTGTATCTGACAATCAGTTCATCGGGATAGTTCTCCCTAAGCACCTTTAGAAGTTCATAAGCCAGGTCTTGAACATTGAGAATCTCATCCTTGATGCTTCCACAAAAAGCGAGATTTAACCCCACATGTGGATCCTCGAACTTCGGCCACAGAATTCCAGGTGTATCGAGAAGCTGCATGCCATTCTCCAGTGTAACCCATTGTTTTCCCTTTGTTACACCTGGTCTATCTCCAGTCTTGGCACTTTTCTTTCCGATAAGTCTATTAATAAACGAGGACTTACCTACGTTAGGAACGCCTACAATCATCATTCTAAGAGGCCTCCTTAGAGAGCGCTCCTTGTTTCTCTCCTGCTGAAGCTTATCAAGAATTTTATAAAAAGCTTTTATATTTTCGCCATTTCTGGAATCCACAGGTAGAGCAATATCTCCACTCGACTCAAAGTAAGCTTTCCACTCATCCGTTGCACGCTTGTCAGCAAGATCGCATTTTCCTAGAATAACCACACGCTTTTTCCCCGAAATCAATTCATCGATAATAGGGTTTCTACTGGAAAGCGGAATCCTGCTGTCCACTATTTCAACTACGAGATCCACAGCCTTTAAGTTTTCTTGGATGAGCTCTCGAGTTTTTTTCATATGTCCGGGATACCAATTAATGTTATTAATCATAATTTCTCCTAAGAAAAATGCATACCGCAGCAATATGCTGAGGTATGCATTATTATCCTTGCTCGTAAGCTAAGACTATTTTGCCTTCTTGATTCTAGCAGCCTTACCTGTTCTCTCACGCATGTAATTAAGCTTAGCTCTTCTAACACGGCCCTTCTTAACTACCTCAATCTTGTCAACCTTAGGTGAGTGCATTGGGAAAGTCTTCTCAACACCGATTCCCTGTGCAAGTCTTCTTACAGTGAAAGTCTGAGAAATGCCGCCATTCTGCATCTTGAGCACATAGCCTTCGAATACCTGGATTCTCTCTCTCTGACCCTCGATAATCTTAACATGTACCTTTACAGTATCACCGACATTGAACTCAGGAACATCATTCTTCTTATAATCCTGAGTAATCTGATCTAAAATATTCATCGTTATTCCTCCTCTCTCTCAAAGACGTTCGTAGCATGTTTCTTCATCGAGCTCTGCCCGTTACTTGCATAGCTAGAGGACCGTCCGTAATAACTTTTGTATGATATCATACCAATGCTCGTATTGCAAGGGTTAAAAGTGTTTCTATTAAAAAGCCCGCTAACGCGGGCTTCATTTTATGCTCTTGGATGTGTCCTGCTGTATACGTCTTTTATTCTAATATTCGTCACAGATAGATAAGCAATACCTACAGACATATCATCAAATCCCATAAGCTCCTGAAGTGTCTTGAGGTCGCCACCATTCTGCAGAATATGTACTGCGAAGCTATTTCTTAGAATCTGTGGAGTCATACGGTCTTCTATACCTATCATCGCACCGTATTCCTTCAGCATCTTCCAAATTCCCTGCCTGGTCAGAGGCTGTCCTCTAAAATTGATAAACACATAGCTATCATCCGTAACCTCTGTACGAGCCAAACCCGAATATGCCGTATCTCTGTACCTTCTAAGAGCTTTCTGCGCATACGAACCTAACGGTACGATTCTGCTCTCTCCCTCGCCATCACGAAGAGTTACAAAATTCATCTTGAGATTAACATCTTCGAACTTTAGACGCACGACCTCAGTTACTCTAGCGCCTGTTCCATACATGAACTCAAATAGCGCTGTATCCCTAATTCCTTTTACAGTCTGATCTGGCAGCGATAGAAGCTTCTCAACCTCTTCAATTGACAAGAATTCAATCTGTCTCTTATCGTTCTTTGCAGATTTAATCTTAGAGAAAGGATTCTCAGTCACTTCACCAGTTTCAATCCCATAATCGTAAAATGTTCTGAGTGATGAAAGTTTGCGATTGATTGTCGCTTTAGACTTGCTTGCATTATTTAACTCTAAGATATATGCAATTGAATCGCTCTCTTTGCATTCTGCAAGATCTCTACCACTATGACACTCAAGGAATTTCGCAAATGAGATAACGTCCCTCTTGTAAGCCACTAAAGTATTATCAGCTTTGCCTTTTGTATCCCTTAGATACGTAATAAATTCATTAATCATAACCTAACCCCCCGTTATAATTATATGCACCCGGTTTAGATAATTCCCGCACTTCTAGCAAACAGTACACCTGCAACCGTCTTGCCATCTTCAATATCCCCGGACATTATCCTTCTAATGACCTCATCAGGTGCCATCTGAACGATATCGATATCCTCTGTCTCATCGAAATCGGTTTTCCCTGGGCTGAGATTATGACAAGCATAAAACTCAAGTATCTCTTCAGAATATCCAACGCATGGAGCCATTCGAAAGAGCTTAACCATTTGTCCCGCTGAATATCCTGTCTCTTCTCTGAGCTCACGCTTTGCTGCGTCCTCGAACGACTCTCCAGGATCAACTTTCCCTGCCGGAAGTTCGATAACCTGTCTTCTGAGAGCCTGTCGCCATTGTTTTACAAATACTATTTTTCCATCTTCTGTAATCGGTATAAGTACTGCAGCTCCCCCATGCACAACAATATCTCTATATGAGATCTTATCATTGACTGCTAAAATCTTATCCCTTCTAATGTCAAAAATCTTCCCTTTGTATACAATATCCGACTCTAATGTTTTTTCCTCATAAGCCATAAATATTCCTGCATACCCTCCATTTACTAATATAACTTTATCACAATTTATGTTAATAGCATGCCATTATACTTAAAAAAAACAAAAAAAGCTTGAATTTTCGCTTGAAATTTACGTATTTTCTAAAATTATAAAAAATCCCTCGTAATTTTACTTAAAATCGAGGGATTTTGCAAATTAAAAATTATGTGTTGCTCTCATATTCACACACGCACATGCGCAAGAAATAAGATACGACTTAATAGTATCACCGAAAGATTTTCCCTTCAGCACATCTTTAGTTAGACGAAATTTGAACTAGTAGTGAAAACAAATTTGAACTCACGAATATATAAATGATTTTCATTTAGCCATTTACCCTTAATGGTACTAGTAAAGTCCAAGATTCGTGGCAAATGCATGCATAAATCTCATCTTCCACTTCTTCCATGTGTTGATATGAGCGAAATCATCGAAGCCACCCCCTCTGATTTTGACACTGCTAATAACCCCTTGCCTATAATAATCAGGTATTTCTTCAAGGGCTCTCCTAAGACAATCAAGTTTGACAATTGCGTCATCTATCCTATGATCCTGTCCAGATTCATAATTGGAACTCATTGCGATTTTCTCTAATCGTTCCATATCGCGAATCATCCACACACATTGGTAATAAACTTCTCTCGGCAGACATCGCTCGCCTTCAATTCGATATTGATACTCTTTCATACATATTCCTCCTTTACACATTAAGTCTAAGAAAAAAATATAAAAAAATAAATGGACCCGCATAAACAGGTCCAAAAATTTCTATAAAAGTTATTATTTAATTAGTTTTCATACGTTATTCTCCAGGCTGAAGATAGCTAATATACGGAAGTCCTCTGTACTTCTGATCAAAATCAAGTCCATAACCAATTATAAATAAATCATCGACAGTAAATCCGATATAATCAGCTACAAAACCAGTTGTTCGGCGTGATGGCTTGTCCAGCATTGTGCAAACCTTGATGGTCTTGGGATTCCTCTCCTTAAGCTTTTCAAGCAGGAAAGTAAGAGTAGTACCCGTATCGACTATGTCCTCAATGATAAGTACATTCTTTTGGTATAGGTTCATATCCGTATCCATCTTAATCTTAACGACTCCAGAGCTTGTAGTGCTTGAGCCGTAGCTGCTGGCCTTAATAAAGTCAATGCTCGTATCTATCGTCAGTTCCTTTAATAGATCACACATCCACAGCACAGAGCCCTTAAGAGTACCTATTACTATAAGCTCCTCTCCTTCAAAGTCCGTAGAAATCTGCTTTGCAAGCTCCTTTGCACGCTCTCTAATCTGCTCTTCAGTATATAGGATTTTCCCAAAAATTCCGCTTTCCGAAGCCTTAATATTAGCCATTTGCTCCCTCCACTTTAATAATAATCACGGTATACACTTCTTAAAAAGATTAAATTATTCTATTCTCCGTAGTTTTCCAGCAGTTTCTCGATTTCATCTAATAGAACTTCATGCCCTGATTTCTTGAGCGCACTTACCGGAATAATCTTATCCGCCTTACTCATACCTAAAGTCTTTCGGATTTCTAAGATGTTTTTACTACGCTGATTAGATGATACTTTGTCAGCTTTCGTCGCCACAACGATGCCGTCTAAATCGAAATACTTAAGATAATCATACATCTGAACATCCTGGGCAGAAGGTTTGTGTCTGATATCAACTAGCTGAATCACCTTGAGGAGGCCTTCTCTATTCTCAAGATAGCTTTCCATCATCGCGCCCCACTTTTCAGACTCAGATTTTGATACTCTTGCATAACCATATCCTGGTAAATCGACAATCCTGAACTCATCATTTATCCTATAAAAATTGATAGTTCTAGTCTTGCCAGGGCTACCACTAACTCTTGCTAGATTTTTTCTTCTAGTCAGCAAGTTAAGCAGCGATGATTTACCTACATTTGACCTACCCGCAAAAGCTATCTCTGGCACACTAGGTTCAGGGTATTGCATAGGTTTGACTGCGACTGCTTCTAGTTCAGATTTATTTATCTGCATCTCTCATCCTCTTTAACTACTTGCTTTATCCTGTTTTTTGCTCGCCTCATCCTCAAGTATGATCTCTTTAAATGCATCTTCAACTGTCTCGAGGAACACAAAATCAATCTTTTTGCGGACTGATAGCGGTATTTCTTCAGTATCACGCTTATTGTCAGCAGGTAGAAGTATTTTTCTAATCCCCTGCCTGTACGCTGCGAGCACTTTCTCCTTGATTCCACCTACCGGCAGGATTCTACCCCTCAGTGTAATCTCACCAGTCATAGCTACATCTCTTCTAACATTTTTGCCGGACAGTGTAGAAAACAGTGCTGAGCACATCGTCACACCTGCAGATGGTCCATCTTTTGGAGTTGCACCTTCGGGAATATGGACTTGAATATCGTTTTCCTTAAATGTACTATCTGGAATTTCATATTTCGAAGCTACAGATCTGATATAACCCAGAGCTGCCTGAGCCGACTCCTTCATCACGTCCCCCATCTGACCAGTCAGTATGAGTTTTCCGCTTCCCGGCATCTTGATTGTTTCAATCTCAAGGGTTACCCCTCCAACAGCTGTCCATGCCATCCCCGTTGTTACACCAATCTGAGGACTTAAATCATCGAGATCCTCTCTAAATATTTTTTTACCCAGATACTTTTCAAGGTTTCTAGATGTAATTAAGTACCTATGCTTCTTCTCAGTTAAAATATTTTTTGCTACTTTACGGCAAATCGATCCAATTGCACGCTCCAGATTACGAACACCAGCTTCTCTCGTATAGTAGTTGATTATATCGCGAATTGCTGATTCAGAGAACGATAGCTGACTCTTTCTTATAGCATGCTCCTTAAGCTGCTTTGGAATCAGGTAATTCTCTGCAATATGAACCTTTTCCTCCTCGATATAACTTGAGAGTTCAATGACTTCCATTCTATCTAGTAAAGCTCTTGGAATGGTCTGAGTTGTGTTTGCGGTGGTTATAAACATTGCTCTCGATAGATCAAATGGCACTTCAAGATAATGATCTGTAAACGTCTTGTTCTGTTCTGGATCCAGCACTTCTAACAGTGCGGATGCAGGATCTCCCCTAAAATCGCTTCCAATCTTATCAATCTCATCGAGTAAGAACAGCGGATTATTCGTCCCAGCTTCTATGAAGTTATTGATAACTCTACCAGGAATTGCGCCAACATAGGTGCGTCTATGCCCCCTGATCTCGGCCTCATCACGAACTCCACCTAACGACATCCTCACAAACTCTCTATTAGTAGCATGAGCAATTGACCGAGCTATAGATGTCTTTCCGACACCCGGAGGTCCAACGAGGCAGATGATGGGTCCCTTTGCTCCTTTTGTAAGGTGCATAACAGCGAGCTGCTCGATAATCCTCTCTTTAACCTTTGTTAGACCGTAATGCTCATTATTAAGTGTTTTTTCCGCTTTTCTGATGTTCGTATTAACCCTTGACTCTTTGTTCCAAGGAAGCTCCAAAATAGTCTCTATGTAGGTCCTGCTCACGTTTGCGTCAGGACTCATCATATTCATCTTACGGAATTTATTTATCTCCTTGCGGATCTTTTCATCCACCTTCTCATCGAGCCTTAGCTCATCTAGTTTCTTTAGCCATTCATTAGCTTCATCCTCAGTGTCATCATCGTTCTCGCCGAGCTCCTCTTTGATTACATTGAGCTGCTCACGAAGGTAATACTCACGCTGGCCTTTGTTCATATTTTGCATAACGCGATTGTTTATGCGCTTCGTTAGTGTCAAAACCTCGTTTTCCCTAGAAATTGTCTCAATGAGCTGCTCTATCAACTCATTGACCGAATTCAGCTCTAGTAGTCCTTGCAGAACATCAAACGGCACAGCAAGTTCCCCCGCGATAGTATATGCGAGTTCAACTGGATCATCTACTCCATCTATCAGAGCACGCGCAGCAGCTTCTCCGGAGTTACTCATCTCGACATAACTGAAGTAAGTCTCCTTAAGCACTCTTACAAGAGCCATAACATTTAGCTCATAATTTTCTTCAGAAATAGAATCAAGTACTTCGTAATCGCAATATAGAGTGTCATCTTCGTCATATACTGCAGAAAGCCTAATACGGTTTACACACTCTGCGAGCACTCTCACGTACTCCTCATGGCGCTTTATAACTTGTTTAACACGAATCTCTACACCAGTCGTGAATATATCCTCTTCCTTTGGTGCATTTACAGAAATGTCTCTTTGAGTTGCTACAATGAGATGTTTATCTTCGCTCATAGCAGCATCAAGCGATTTAAGGGACTTGTCTCTTCCGATATCAAATCCAACTATTGTATTTGGAAAGAATGTCTGTCCCCTAAGCGGTATGAATGGTACTCTAACTTTCATACTCCCTCCTTAAGTCCCTATACCACAAGACGGCATCAAACATTAATGCCGCCTTGAGATATCATTTGAAATTTTATGCGTCTTTTTCCTTGCTTTCAGAATCTGTCACTAAAACAGGCATGACACCCTTTTCGACAGTCTCTTTAGTGACAATGCACTTGTACACATCATTTCTTGACGGCAACTCATACATGACATCGGTCATCATGCCCTCAAATATCCCTCGCAGGCCTCTAGCACCTGTCTTAAGCTCAATTGCCTTGTTAGCTATAGCAGAAATTGCCTCTTCTTCAACCTCAAGCTCAATGTTGTCCATAGCAAGCATGGTTGTATACTGTTTAATTAGCGAATTACGAGGCTCCTTCATGATTTTGCTGAGAGCTTCTTCACTCAGTTCATCAAGTGAAACGATTACGGGAAGTCTTCCTATCAGTTCTGGGATAATTCCGAACTTTAGCAAGTCCTCTGGCTCCACCATAGACAAAATCACCTTCTCATCGATATCGTGAGCAGAATCATTTGTACCATTAAAGCCGATAACCTTATTTCCAAGCCTGCGCTTTATTATTGTCGAAAGCCCAGCAAAAGCACCGCCACATATGAATAGCACATCCTTAGTGTCGAAATGGATAAATTCTTGCATTGGGTGCTTTCGTCCGCCTTGAGGTGGTACGTTTGCCACCGTTCCTTCGATAATTTTGAGAAGTGCTTGCTGCACTCCCTCCCCGCTTACATCTCTAGTAATAGATGTATTCTCAGACTTTCGCGCAATCTTATCAATCTCATCGATATAGATTATTCCTTTTTGCGCTCTATCAAGATCACCATCTGCCGCCTGATATAGTCTTAAGAGAATGTTCTCGACATCTTCACCTACATATCCAGCTTCAGTTAGCGACGTAGCATCGACTATTGCAAACGGAACATTGAGGATGCGAGCCATCGTCTGAGCTAGCAGCGTCTTTCCGCTACCAGTCGGTCCTAGCATCAAAACATTACTCTTCTGAAGCTCAACTGCATCGATGTTCTTCTCATCTGCATTTTGCTCTAAATATTTAATCCTCTTATAGTGATTATAAACAGCTACAGCAAGACTCTTTTTTGCAGTTTCCTGCTCTATTACATATTCTCCCAGCTCTCTCGCAATCTCCTTTGGAGTTGGTAGCGTAGTCAGCGTCTCATGCACTTCACCCGTCACCCCATCTTCCTTGAGGAGCTCCGAGCAAAGCTCAATGCATTCGTTACAGATATTTACATCCTGACCTACGATTATACGTCTAACCTGGGAGCTAGTCTTGCCACAGAATGAGCAAACTAATTCATTTGGATTATGATTGTTGTCCAAGCTCTACCTCCAGTTATCTGCTCAATTCCTCTCTAGACAGAACCTTATCTAAAAGGCCATATTCAACTGCCTCTGAAGCTGACATAAAGTTGTCTCGGTCAGTATCCCTTAAAATCGTTTCATAAGGTTGACCTGTCGCTTCAGAAAGTATCTTATTGAGCTTTTCCTTTGTCTTCTGCATCCACTCTGCCTGAATCTTGATGTCCGATGCCTGGCCCTTAGCCCCGCCAAGTGGCTGGTGAATCATAATCTCAGCATTAGGTAGTGCAAAACGCTTTCCCTTTGTGCCTGCCGTCATGAGTACAGCTCCCATGCTCGCAGCCATCCCAAAGCAGATGGTAGCGATATCAGGCTTAACGTACTTCATCGTATCGTAGATACCCATTCCTGCCGTTACGGAGCCACCTGGTGAATTGATATAAATATTAATATCCTTCTCAGGATCCTCGGCTTCTAGAAACAATAGCTGTGCAACGACAACACTCGCAAGATGATCATCTATTTCTTGGTCAATAAAGATAATCCTATCTTTGAGCAATCTAGAATAGATATCATAGCTGCGCTCGCCGCCGCCAGTCTGTTCAACTACGTAAGGTATTAAACTCACTATGCTTCCTCCCTATGGCAGATATATCTGACTGAGATCCTACTTGCTCTCCTCTGCCTCTTCCTTCTTTTCAACTAGCTTAGCGTTATCGAACATGAAATCGATAGCCTTGCGTGTCTTTACATCTTCAGCGAAGAATCTGAGATTTTCTTCACCCATAACCTTTTTAACCTGATCGATAGACTGTCCATACTGCTCAGCGAATTTCTGTAGCTCTTCCTCTAGCTCAGCCTCAGTAGCCTCGATACCCTCCTTGGCAACAACTGCTCTGATGAGAATTCTCATAGCAACTCTCTTCTTAGCATCCTCTCTTGCTCCCTCTCTTACATCATTAATTGTCTGTCCGAGAAGCTGCATGTACTGTTCAAGAGATAGTCCCTGGTAAGCGAGCTGCTGATTCATCTCGTTAACCATTCTATCGATTTCTTCTTCTACCATTGCTGCAGGAACTTCAACTTCATTTACTTCACAAAGCTTATCTAGAAGCTCGTTCTTCATCTGAGCTTCGTCTCTGTCCTTTGCATTCTTTTCAAGATTCCTCTTTACGTCAGCCTTTAGTTCTGCTAGTGTCTCAAACTCGCTTACATCACTAGCTAGATCATCGTCAATTTCAGGGAGAACTTCTACCTTTATCTCGTGAATTTTTGTCTCAAATAGAGCATCCTTGCCTGCGAGATCCTTTGCATTATAGTTCTCTGGGAATGTAACTCTAACTTCTACTTCCTCACCAGCGTCCTTGCCGATTAGCTGATCTTCAAAGCCTGGGATAAACTGTCCAGAACCTAGCTTAAGTTCAAAGTTCTCAGCCTTTCCACCATCGAAATGCTTTCCATCGATGGATCCATCAAAATCGATAACAACTGTATCACCATCCTGAGTCTTGCGACCTTCAACTGTCTCAAGTCTAGCCTGGCTCTTCTGAATTCTCTCTAGATCTGCATCAACATCTGCATCAGTAACCTCTGATGCAACCTTTGTTACCTCCAGATTCTTGTAATTCTTTACTTCAACCTCTGGGAAGAGCTGAACAGTTGCAGTAACTGTTACGTCTTCACCCTTCTTAACCTCTCCAACCTCAAGCTGTGGATTAGCAACAACCTCAAGGTCAAGTTCTACTACTGCTTCTGGATAAGCCTTGTTGAGCAGACCATTTAAAGCCTCATCATAGAAAATATCCTCGCCGTAGTTATTCTCGATAATCTTTCTAGGCGCCTTGCCCTTACGGAATCCATCAATAGAGAACTTGTCCTTGTTCTTCTTGTAAGCGTCTACGATAGCATCCTCGAACTCGTCAGCGGTGAATACGAGGGTGAATTTAGCGATGTTATTTTCCTTTGAGATCAGTTTAGTGTTCATTATATATCCTCCTAAATTTTGTTCCTTAAATAATTAATGTTGATATTATGTTATACATGTGGAGTCTTCATATTCTATTCTGCAAAGCCCTTCTGAAGCTTTGAGATATTCTCCGCTTTAAGATTGTACTTCTCAGCCAGTTTACTAGCAATATACTTAAAATCTTCTTCACTTCCGTGGTACCATTCGAGTTCCATCTCTGAAATAGGAACGTCTCCCGATTCACCATGAACAGTGCCGATGTCAAAAGAGAGAGCGCTTATGGAATCGCCTGTGTCAATTTTAAGCAGTTCACGTGTGAAATCCATCTTCATAACTTCTTTCAACTTCTTGCTTCCTGCTGCCTTGATAAGCACATCATATGCTTCACTTGACTCGAAGGCTTCAATGTCAGGCTCCATAGCGAACCTTTCATCGTTGATTACTAAATTGAACTCTTCTCTAGAGTGAAGTCCATCTTCAACCTTGTTATCCCACTTCACTGTAGCAGTAATGCGGTCGTTCTCATATCTAACCCTATAGGCAATCCCCGCTTTACGAAGATCAAGATCGTCCGTATCAAAATAAACCGCCTTCATGTCGATTACTTCTAATGCATTGCGATCAACATAATCATCAAGCATTGAATCATTTAAAATTTTGTCTACAAGAGACGTGTCATCGATACAAAATTTAAACTCTGTTTCCATATAAACTCCCAATAGCCGCTAGTACGGCATTTTTCGTAATATCAATTGATTTTACATAAAACCGTTGATTTTGTCAATGCGAGAGCCACTTCAGCACCCACTTTTGAGCATTTCTACACACTTTTAACATAAAAAATACCGCTTTTGCGGTATTATTCGTCCAATTTCTTTAATTTAATTTTTGTATCATACCCTTCAAATAGCGTATCTGTCATTCTTATGAAGTTTTCCGAGAGGTCACTGGCGTAGAATCTATCTGGGAAGTCATTTTCTTCTGCCAACATGTCCCTTTCTGTCAGTATGTCCACCACATCGCTTATAACCTCAGCTGAAGAATTATATAACCTTAGCTTCGGATAAAGACTATTTATATTGGGTGCAATAAGCGGATAATGAGTGCATCCGAGAATCAGACTATCTAGCTGATTTTTCTTTACAAAATCATCCATGTAATACTTAATTGTAAGATTCATTATCTCATTATCAATAATTCCTTCTTCAATCAGCGGCACAAAAGCCGGACAAGCTAGACTAAATGTGTTGATATTTGGATTAAGTTCATGTATTCTCTCGGCATAGACCCCACTCTCTATCGTCACCTTTGTTCCGATAATCCCTACATTGGGAGCGTTATCTGCGGCTACACGTCTAGCTGTCGGATCTATTACCCCTACAATTGGAACTTCGGGATGCCTTTTTCTCAGCATATCAAGCGCCATTGCCGTAACAGTATTGCAGGCGATTACAATCAGCTTAACGTTCTTGCTAACCAGATAGTCAACTATCTGTGCAGAGAACTTACAAACTGTCTCTGGTGACTTGGAACCATACGGAGTCCTCGCAGTATCGCCAAAATATAATACTTTTTCATTTGGAAGGGCGCACTTAAGAACTGGCACGCTAGTCAGGCCACCAAGCCCAGAATCAAAGAATCCTATTGCTCTATTATCCATCTCCCTCTCCTTAACAAAAAAGCGAGGTTACATATAAACCTCGCTCACGTGGTGCGGATGGAGGGACTCGAACCCTCATGACTGTTCGTCACACGGACCTGAACCGTGCGCGTCTGCCAATTCCGCCACATCCGCTCATGCAGTTTTAAACTGAAATAGACAAGCGATATTATACAATAATTAAAAAAAAATGTAAATATAAAATACTCATAGCAAAACCGCGCTGAGAAAATCAGCGCGGCGATATAATCTATCAGTTATATTATTCATCTTCTTCTGCCATTGCTGCTTCAAAAGCCTTCACAGCAGTATTGAACTCTTCCTCATCGTCGATATCTACGATATCAAATGTATCAGCATCGATATCCTTATATCCATAGATGTATACATCATCAGTTCCATCAATTGGGGCAAGAGCAATATACTCCTTGGAATCAGCTTCAAATGTTCCTAGAACATCGCAATCAACTGCAGTTCCGTCGTCAAATTCTAGAGTGATTATATCCTCTTCTTCTTCAATCATGTTACGTTCTTCCTGAGACATAGTTACTCTCCTTTTCTCTATCTGTGTTAGGTTAATATAACATTAATATGTTCATTTATCAATGCATTTCCGTTATTTCTTGCTAAAGTATTCGATTATACTCTCTGCAGCCCTACTGTTAATGGTATCGCAAGCGAGAAGCTCTTCATAGCTAGCATGTTTTATCGATTCAATATCTTTGAAATGCTTTAATAACTCCCTTCGTCTAGACGGTCCGATTCCTGGAATTTCTTCTAAAGCCGACTTGGTCATCGCAGAAGTTCTACGCCCTCGCTGGAAAGTTATCGCAAATCTGTGAACTTCCTCCTGTATGCGGCCGCAGTAACTATATAGAAGTGGCTCTCCTTCGAGCTCAATCTCCGAACCATCGCCAAAAACAATAGCTCTAGTCCTGTGAACATCATTCTTTGCAAGACCCACTACAGGAATCGACATACGTAGTGCATAGACAACCTTCTGTACCGCATGCACCTGTCCTAGGCCTCCATCTATGAAGAGTATATCCGGATATGTGCTAAACCCTGCGTCACCATCTTTTGCACGCTTTAATCGTCTATAGATAACCTCCTGCAGCGACGCATAGTCGTCTCCCTCTGCATCTTCACTCTTGATTTTAAACTTTCGATAATCATTTCTAATCGGCTTTGCACCTTCATATACAACCATCGCACCGACAGTGTCTAGGCCGTTCATATTAGATATATCATAGGCTTCGACTCTATATTCGCGATCATCTCCATCTTCAATGATATATGGAATTGAGCCTTCAACTTGTGCTGCCTTCTTAATTAGCCTCGTAATCTCATCTCTAAGTTTATCTTTCTTCTCGGCATCGCGCTCTGCTCTTTCATCTAGACCCTTTATAACCTGCAAAGAATCATTTATCGCAAGATCAAGAATCGCCTTCTTTTCACCACGCTCCGGAACGATTATCTTGGTGTGATGCATAGTATCACTCTTCGCCTTTGCATTCTCTTCATTCGTGTTGTTGAGAAGGCCTATGACGAGCTCTTCTTCATCGATGTGCTCCGTGAGCAAAATCTCTTTAGGCAGCTTGGTGCTTCCCGTGTAGTACTGCTTTATAAATGCAGAAACCATCTCATTTCTTGTACTGCTTAGGTCAGAATCATGTTCATTCATATAGTGAATCTCGCGCCCTATAAGTTTGCCTTCTCGCACCTTGTATTGAGCGATAATTTCACTGTTCTGAGCAATTAGCGGCAGTAGTACATCTATGTCTCTATCCGTAGCCATAGTTGCTCTCTGCGTTTCTCCAAGCGCTTTAAAGGCATTTATGTAATCCCTGTATTTAGCTGCTTCCTCATACTCCATTTTGTCAGAGGCTGACGTCATCTTCTCTTTAAGCTCCTTGAGAAGTTTAGCATCCTTACCATTTAGAATCTTGAGAATACTATCTATCATCTCATCATACTCGGTCTTATCTACAGCATTTATGCAAATACCTTTACATTTCCCGATGTGATAGTTTAAACACGGACGGAAGTTTGCCGGGAACTCCTTAGTCTTACATTTCTTGATAGGATAAATCTCATCTATCAGCTTTATAATCTTTGTAACAGCCCCGCTATCTGAATACGGTCCGAAATACTTATTACCATCTCTCTTTACTTCCCTCGTCCTGATAACGCGCGGGAACTCCTCGCTAACAGTAACCTCTATATAGGGGTATGTCTTTCCATCTTTGAGCAGGATATTATACTTCGGCATGTACTTCTTGATGAGATTGCACTCTAAAATCAGTGCCTCCATCTCCGTAGCACATGTAATATAGTCGAATTCCGTGATGTTATCCACCATAGCACGCACCTTAGGTGATTGCTGTGAGGATTTATGAAAATACTGCGAAACACGATTTCTTAACTTAATAGCCTTGCCAACGTAAATTACGTTACCAAGGCTATCCTTATGCATATATACTCCTGGTGAAAGGGGTAATTTTTTAAGCTCCTCTTCTATGTTAAACATTGAATATTGTCCCTATTATGATATCTGACCCTTTTCTTATCTATAAGTCCAGTTACGCCGTCTTCTATCCTCTTCTATTTCGAGCCTCTGTCTCGCAATCTCACGGATTTTCTCCTTATGCTTTCGAGCCCTTAATCTCTTCCTACGTCTTCTTATATTTCTAGCACGTACTAAAAGTAGAAAAATTGCGAATAGTATCACACATATAGTTACCGTCATCATATTGGAAATATATATATAAGACGGCAACCACCCCACTTTATCATCCTCAGTGACAACTAAATCTACCGTTCCAGTAAGCTCATTTGCTACATAAATGCGGTATTCTCCAACCTTATCACCTGATTTTAGCGGTGCTTCAACATTATTGTATATAACTGCTTCGGTTTTTACGAGAGAATCACTCCCCTCTGGAGGAATATAGACATATCCCTTGCCAGATGTATAAACCTTCATCCTGGTTTTTGCACCATGTTTAACCTTGACTCTACCGACTTTTACACCCTTCTTAATAATGACCTTCTGGGTTGCTTTTTTAAAGCCATAGTTGAACAATTTAGTTGCATCCTCTGCGGACTTGCCCTCCGCTTCGTCAAACAATACAACCACAAGGTTCATATCGTTATGAGTTACGTATGCTAGGAATACTTCTTTGCCCTCAGGTTCTGTGAGTTTTGAGTAAGTACCGCCCTTAAACCCTTTGTAGGAATCACTTCCCGTCATAAATGGGTGCGTATTGGTAATTTTTTTATCGCCATCACCATCTGCTACCTTGACAGTATGACTGCTTTCGCCAGACATTCTCTTGATGGCACCGTATTGGTATGCTGCTTTGGCAATTTTTGCCGTATCTTCAACTGTGGAGTACTGATCAGTATCATACTCTCCAGTCGCATTCGTATATCTAGTATTGACTAGTCCAAGCTGCTGAGCCTTCGAATTCATCTGATCGACGAAGTTCGCCTCCGAACCTGCTGAATAAATTGCCAAAGCTCTGGCTGACTCCGCATCTCCTGACATCAGCATGGTGTACATGAGGTCTTCGACCTTGACATTTGACCCCGATGGAAATGTGGTGCCTGCACTGTAGACAGCATCCGAAATCTGGACATTGTTCTTATATTCTTTATCATCATGCATGTTGTCGATGACAACCATAGCTACCATGAGCTGCACTGTGCTCCCAGGTTGGAGCTTTCTGTCTTTGCGAGATGAGTAAACAACCTCACTCGTAGACGCCGAAAGGACGACCGCCGATTCAGCCTCAATCTCTGGGGCAGAAATGGTGCTCGTCTTTGCTTTTGCCTTTTTCTTTGAAGTGGCAAAGCTTGTATTAATATTGATGGTGACCATCAATGATGACACCAGAAGCATCACCATGACGGTCACCAAAATCCTCACAAAACTTTTATTAATATTTTTTGAATTAACAGCCTTGTTACTTGTTCTCATTCTCAAACTTTTCCATATAAGCGACTAGAGCTTCAACACCTTCTAAAGGCATTGCATTGTATGTGCTTGCTCTCATTCCGCCAACAGTTCTATAACCAGCAAGGTTAATCATACCCTTTTCCTTTGCGCCAGCGATAAATTTCTTGTCGAGCTCTGGATCGCCAGTCACAAAAGTAATGTTCATCAGCGATCTGTCTTCCTTAGCAACTGATGGCTTGAACATCTCGCTCTTATCAAGGTAGCCATATAGAAGGTTAGCCTTTTCAACATCCCTCTCGTGAGTAGCCTTTACACCACCATTTTTAAGAAGATACTTGAACACTTCACCAGCAATATAGATTGGATAGCATGGAGGCGTGTTGTACATCGAACCCTTCTTAGCGTGAGTTGCATAATCTAGATAAATTGGAGTGTTAGCAGGTGCCTTTCCAACGAGATCTTTTCTAACAATTACGATTGTAACACCAGCAGGTGCAACATTCTTCTGCGCGCCGGCATAGATTAGACCGAACTTAGTAACATCAACTTCCTCAGAAAGAATGCAAGATGACATATCGGCTACTAGTAGATGATCACCTACATCAGGAACTTCGTTGCAATGTGTTCCGAAGATTGTGTTGTTGTAGCATATGTGAACGTAGTCTACGTCAGGTCTGATGTCCTCTGGCTTAAACTTAGGAATATATGAGTAATTATCTTCCTCAGAGCTTGCAAGAATCTTAACATCACCAAACTTAGTAGCTTCTTCATAAGCCTTCTTAGCCCAGTTACCTGTGATGAGGTAATCAGCTTTCTTGCTGCCAGTTAGCAGGTTAATTGGAACCATGGAGAACTGGAGAGTTCCACCACCCTGAAGGAACAGAACATAATAATCATCAGGAATGTTCATCAGAGTTCTTAGATTCTTCTCAGCATCTTCAATAATCTGCTTGTACTCTGCCGATCTGTGGCTCATCTCCATTACAGACTCGCCTGTGCCATCGTAGTTGAGCATCTCTGCTGCAGCTTTCTCTAGTACCTCTACAGGTAGAGTTGAAGGACCTGCAGAGAAGTTAAATACACGTTCATTTGTAGCCATTTAAATACCTCCAAATTTGTTTCAAACTTACATAAAAATTGTAGCACTTTCAACATTGAATGTAAAGAATAATAATGCTATACTTAATATCGTAAATAGTGCATTTTTCAACACTTATGGCAGCATACAAGCCGTCTAGTTCGTGATTAATGGGCTGTTCAACGAATTATATTTTCAACACTTTGACCACGCCCCCTAACTCGGGAGGCAATAGGAGGTACTTAAGAATGGATAAGTTTAATATCGGTACGCTCAACAACATTTCACAGGTAGGTCTTGGTAGACTTACAGACAAGTATGAGTTGACAGAAGATATAGACACAGCACATGGAGTTGTAGTTCGTAGCTTCAAGATGCACGATATGGATTTCTCTGACAATTTACTCGCTATCGGCAGAGCTGGTGCTGGAGTTAACAACATTCCTCTAGACAGATGTGCTGATGAAGGAATCGTAGTATTCAATGCACCTGGAGCAAACTCCAATGCCGTAAAGGAACTTGTAATCTCTGCAATGATTGTAGGAGCTAGAAACATCTGCGAAGGAGTTGCTTGGACAAATACTCTCGAAGGTGATGTTGCTGGACAGGTAGAAAAGGGAAAGAAACAGTTCGCTGGAACTGAAATTTCTGGCAAGACTCTCGGAGTTATCGGATTAGGTGCTATCGGAGCAAAGGTTGCAAATGCAGCTCATGCCCTAGGCATGAACATCGTTGGAAACTCTGTAGTAATCCACCCAATCCTCACTGCCCCATGCGAGATGTATGACGATATCTCTGAGATGGTTAAGGTTTGTGACTATATAACTATCCACGTTCCATCTCTTCCCGAGACTAAGGGCATGATCAACAAAGCACTTATAGATAACATGAAGGAAGGCGCAATCATCCTTAACTTCGCTAGACCTGATTTAGTTGTGAACGAGGATATTCTAGCAGGACTAGAATCTGGCAAGCTCAGAAAGTACCTAACTGACCTTCCAAGCGAAGATTTAATCGGCAAAACTGGCGTAATCGCTACTCCACACCTTGGCGCTTCCACAGCAGAGGCTGAAGAGAACTGTGCTGCTATGGCTGTTGATGAGCTCATGGATTATCTAGAGAAGGGAACTATCAGAAACTCTGTTAACTTCCCTGCTGTTGAGCTACCAGCTAAGGAAGGTTTTAAGAAGGTTAGCATCTTATTCAAGGGAGAACTTGATGTTGAGGCTGCTGTAAAAGCTGCTTACGGAAGTGTTGATGACGTGTGCGTTGGCAAGAGTCGCTCAGAGTATGGTGCTGCGATTGCACTCGTACCTGCAGATGCATCTGGCGAGCTATCTGGAGAAGGAATCCTCAGAGTTCGCGAGCTATAGGGAATACAGTGCTCAGGCTGTCGATTCGCTATGAATATGAAATGAGGTCTGTAATCGCACTAACGAACTTACTTGATAACACAAACTGCTGGCAGATGTGTAACGCATCTGCCAGCAGTTTTAAATTCTTAATCAGATTAGTAATTTTGATTACTTCCGTAAAAAACGCACAGCTGATTTTCTCGCTTTCTCGATTGCTGCAGATTCTTCACTTTCTACAGCGGATGAAGATATCCATCTTTTTCCAAATATGGTTTGCGCCGCTTCTATCATAATTCCAGAGGCATATAAATCCATTTCACTAGAAATTCCTTCGAGAAATGACAATTTAGTTCTTTCCTGTAACTCTTCTATTTTAACACGATTAAACATCATCTGCATAAGGCTAGATGCAGACCATGCTCGGCAAATCGCTTCTTCATCACAGAGCAACTGATGCGCAAGTAATTCAATTTCATTCGATGCTCCTATCCAACCAATGGCAATTATGACTTTACAACGAAGGTTATCATCATTTGTATCTAAAAGTGAAACAAGAATATCACAGGCTTTATTACAAAACGCTAGATAGAATTCTCTATGCTTTAATTGAGATAATGCTTTTGCCAATAGATAAGCTGTGTATACTATTACTTTTTCATCTAAATTTTCATCCAGTTTCCTAAATAAAAATTCTATACCTTCTCTGTCATGTTTATAAAAACCATTTTCAAGATATAGATTTAAATTCTGTTCCCAGTCTTTGATAATGAATTCATAGTGATATGAAATTTCATTACTTTCTGCTAAGTCGGCAGCAAATTTTATCCTCATGCTGGAATCAAAATTATTATTTTTCAACTCAAGATAGGCTTTTTTTAAATCTGCCCTTGTAAGGTTGCTCCGACGAGTTCTTTCGTCATTTATATCCTTCTTTATTTTATCAAACGATTTTTCTGCCATTACTTCCATTTCCTCTTGACCTAAAGTGCACCTAACAACCGCCTCTGTGTATTCTATCACCTATCAAGTCTAATTACACAAAAAAAAGGTTCCAAAAATTAAGAACCTCTTATAGAAATCAATCTTTAAACCAAAATATTTACCGCATCACAGACTGTCTCAATCTTGATATCACTTTCGCCCTCCTTATACTCTCCATCGAGAGTCCACGGAATGTCGGAGCTCATCTCAAACCGGACAGTCTTTGCGCTATAAAATGCAATATCCTTAGTGTCTAAATCATTTGCCAGCAGTGACCTTGCAATCGAATTCACATCTAGCAAGTTCTTAGGTGACTTGATTAGCAGCACCTCCATCAGCCCGTCATTCATATCTACTCTGAATGAATCGAGCTTAAGCACTCCGCCTACGGATGTCGCATTGCATACAGCCCCAAACACCAGATCCTCTTCAATAACGCGTTCAGTCGGAAGTCCCTCGTCTGTGATAACCTTTACATGTTGGGATTTAATATTAACTATGTCCTTGATTCCTTGTAGCACATATGCAGTGTGCCCAAGTATATTCTTAAGGTTCTGCGGCACTGAATAAGATGTGCTTGTAAAAGCTCCAAACGAGGCCACATACGAGAAGTAGCGCCCATTAAACGAACCTACATCAAGCGTAATCGACTCATCATTTGCAATAGCTTTTGCTGCTTCAATGATATTCTTCGACAATCCGATGCTAGCCCCAAAGTCATTAGTGCTACCAGCAGGAATATATCCGACCTTGCACTTAGCCCCCGAAGATATAATGCCATCGATCATCTCGTTATAAGTACCATCTCCACCTGCACAAGCAACCACATCGTAATCATTGGCGTATAGATGTGCAAATTCTCTTGCGTCACCTGATTTTGTTGTCACCAGCACACTGGTTAAACACCCGGCATCAGAAAATATCTGCAGGATATCACTTAAATTCTTGCTCGCCTGCATAGTGCCTGCACGAGGATTTAGAATAAATAGCAGTTTCTTTCTATCGATAGTTTCAATAATATTAAATTCTTCCATATCGTTCACCTCAAGTTAACCTGAGACTATAGCCCCACCAATTTATAAGAATTATATCACCAGTACACACAAGCTACAGCTTGCGGTGCGCCTTTCGCTGCTTTTCTTTACGAAGCTCTTCTTCGTAGCCTTTGACAAATTTACGGCTTAACTTAACTGCAATTGTTTCTAGTTCAGCGCCGCAATTATCATTACCCGATATAATGTATCTCTTTGATTTTTCCTCTCCAAGTAGCATCGACTTCTTCTCTATATACTCAATCATCTTTTCATGACTCAGTCTATTCCGCTGCATGACTTCATCCCATGCCTTATTGAACATCATCCCGACGCACAGTATCCACGAAATTATATAGAACCACAGCATCAGAGCGACAATCGATGCGAATGCACCGTAAAGAATGTCGTAATTTACCGAGTAACTGATGTAATTTGCATATATCGTGGTCGCAATCAAAAGTCCGAATGACGAGAACACTGCCCCCGGAAGTATCGCTCTAATCGGTACTCTTACAAGTGGCAATATATAATAATTTAAAGTAATCATGGCGAAGAAAGATATTGCTACAATCGGCAGCTTTAATGCAATAAGAGCTCTTGCAAGGATACCACCATTAAATAACTTGTAAAATATATCTTCTCCATATACGAATACAACAAGTGTAAATGCTACTGCAAAAATAGTAATTGCGGCTGTGGGAACAGCTTTCAGCCTCTCTGCAAAGAAGTTGAATTTATAAGCACCTTCAGTCAGCGTATAACTCGTCAATCTAGAGAGCGAGAACTCCAAGGCAGAAGCTGACCAAAGCGCTAAAAAAATCATGATGAAGTTACCTAGCCTCACAGATGAAGCGGAAAATAGCCCCATTACGAACCCACTAAGCTGCGAATCGACATTGTGGTTGAGCCAGTTCTTTATAATATCTAATGATAAGTCAAAAACTCCTAGTACCTGTGAAAGCACTATGAGTGTTGGAACGCTGGCCATGAAGAAGTAATACGCAACCTGTGCGGCAAAACCCGCATAATACTGGTCGTCGAACTGTCTGAATATGTGAAAGACAATTTTAATAAAATTGTCTTTATTCAGGCGAACTTTCTTTTTCTTTTCCTTGTCAATAATATTTGAATTATTTTCTGTCTCTTTGTTCATTGATAAGTTCCTCTAGCTTCAGAAGCGACTTAGCCCTATGGCTAATTCTGTTCTTGAGCTCTGCAGGCAGCTCACCAAAAGTCTGATTATATCCTTTTGGAATAAATATCGGATCGTACCCGAAGCCATTCTCGCCACGCATCTCCTCAGAAATGGAACCTTCGCACTCTCCACGAGCTACAAGCTTCGTTCCATCTGGATATATAAGCGTAATCACTGACACAAAACGAGCCCCTCTTTCTTCGGTTGGGATACCGTCCATTAATTGAAGTAGTTTTACATTGTTGTCATGCGGAGTACAGCCTTCACCAGCAAATCGCGCTGAATAAACACCCGGCTTTCCTCCAATGCAATCAACGGCTATACCGCTATCATCTGCAACTACTATCCCGTCGCACTGTTTAGCAATCGCAGAAGCCTTTATGTAAGAGTTTTCTTCAAAAGTTGTGCCAGTTTCTTCTATTTCATCCTTTGGCAAGCCCATCTCATCACGCGAGATAACATCCATGCCAAACTTAGAGAATATGTCGCGCATCTCACGAATTTTCCCTTCGTTCTGCGTCGCCAAAATCACTTTGTCCATCTACATCTCCTTAACAATACCCATTTTTTTGAAATAAAAGTCCGATTCACCTAAGAAGTCTCGGTCTCTTATTCTCAAAAATCATAGTAATTATACCATAACGAACTGCTTATTTATGTATTTTATATTGGTTTACAAATAAAACACAGTGTATTTTGTTAATAACAAATTTTTGGTATTATATTATCAGCAAAATGTTTTATCGGTAGCTATGGTTACCTGCAATTCAGGTTTTATGGGCTTTCCTATCGCTCGCTCAGTATTTGGTCAAGTTGTGCTTTATTATTCAGTAGTCCAGAATATCGCATGTAACTTATACCTCTTTATAGGCTGTATGATTCAGATGAACCTCGGTGAAAGCAAAGATGGCTCCGGTAAGATTAGAGCTATAAGCAAAGAGACAATTATCAAGCCGTTCAAAAACGTCGTGACAATCGTCTCAATCTGTTCCGTAATTGTTCTATTTTCTGGTATCAGGATTCCTGCCTCTGCCATGAATTTCATATCATCTATCGATGTCAAGCTCTTCTTCGGCTACCTTTAGCATGAGCGCACACTCAATTCTCTTTTTGTGAAGCTCACACCCAAAGTCGTAAACCTTGTTGATATCTCCATTAGTATGAAGATTATTAGCTGCACATCCACCAGAGCAATACAACTTAGCAAAACAACCACGGCACTTATCTCTAGTGTATAGGTTGTTATTGTATCTAAAACCGTCTATTATTTCCTGCTTTTCTATCCCATCATAGACATTTCCGACCTTGTAATCATCATCTCCCACGAACTGATGACACGGATAAAGGTCTCCAGACGGTGTAACTGCAAGGTATTCCGTACCTACACCGCATCCGCTAACGCGCTTATAAATACAAGGTCCTCCCGTAAGATCCACTGTGTAATGATAGAAGTTAAACCCCTCGCCTCTCTTTTCTCTCTCTAGCATCTCAATGGCTAGTTTCTCATACTGCGCCTTCAAGAGATCCAGATCTTCCTCATGAAGAGCATAATCGGTGCTAGGATCGCTGACAACAGGCTCTATACTGGTTTCTTTAAATCCAAGATCCGCCATAGCTAGCACATCTTCAGCAAAATCCTTATTATGTGCAGTATACGTTCCACGCATATAATACTGTTTCTGTCCCCTATCCTCAGCCAGACTCTTAAATTTTTCTATAATCTTGTCATACGTACCTTTGCCATCTTTGCTCGTACGCATGAAGTCGTGTGTCTTTCGGCGTCCGTCCATGCTCAGAACGACATTGCTACATTCTCTATCTGCGAATTCGATTACATCGTCATCAATCAGTACACCATTTGTAGTAAGCGTAAAATTAAAGTGCTTGTTATGCGTCTTCTCGAGCTCTCTTCCATACGCAACGAGTTCTTTGCATACGTCCCAGTTCAAAAGTGGCTCGCCACCAAAGAAATCAACTTCAAGATTCTTACGGCTTCCGGAATTTTCGACCAGGAAGTCAAGTGCCTGCTTACCAACTTCAAGAGACATGATTCCAGCTTTGCCACTGTACTCACCTTTACCCGCAAAACAGTATTTGCAGTCCATATTGCATCCATGTGCGACGTGGAGACAGATTGCTTTGAGCACAGACTGTTTAGCTTTTAAATCGCCCGCAATCTCCTCAAATGGGTCATCTGAGAAAAGTAGCTTCTCCGCCTTAAGTTCCTCGATATCAGCTATTGTCTCATCGACATCACTATCTGCAACTGAACCGTACTTAGCTTTTATCTCATCTATGATTTCCTCTCTAGGCACACCTTTGTCATACAAGGCGATTATATCGTAGGCTACCTCATCTACAGAGTGAACAGCTCCGCTATTCACATCCATCACTATGTTATATCCGTTTAATTTATACTGATGTATCATTTACTCTTGTACCATACCTTATAAAATTCATTTCGTTAATCTTCAATAATCGGGGAAATAGCTCAAACAATAAAAAAGCGCTGCAATAAGCAGCGCTTTCAGTTACTATTTGTTCTTAGCCTGCTCGCAATGCTGATTAGCAACGCTGCATGAAGTCTTGCTTGCGGACTGGCAAGATGTCTGGCACTCACCGCATCCACCAGAAAGTGTTGACTTTGCCATATTTCTTGTTGAAATTGTCTTAATTCTGCTCATTACGTTATCCTCCTAATTACTCGTTATAGAATATCAAATACGCTTAAAACTGTCAATCCTGACACAGTTATTTGCATTTCATAATCATACTTCTGAATATACTCTGATTTTGAAAGTATATATTTATCTTTATTACTTACTCCTGAGATTCTTCGGACTTCGCTTCAAGTTCATCAAGCGCCTTGATGAGCTCAACTGCATCAATGGCACCTGTAGCACAAAGTTTCTCGATAGCTGCAATCGTGTCCTTTGAATCTTTAGGTGTAGATTCAAGCTCTTTCTCTAGATCACTCAAGTCTAAAGTTTCTGAACTTTCTTCAGTTTCTACACTATCTGCACCTGTTCTATCTTCAGATTCAGATGTCTCGACCGCTTCTTCTGAAACCACTAATTCAGTTGTTTCTGATTCAGCTTGCTCAGATGCACCAGCCTCTGATTCAGTTGCTTCTGATTCATCAGCATCTAGTTCAGCTACTTTCGATTCAATCGCCTCTGGTTCAGTTACCTCTACATGTTCAGCTTCTGCAGATTCAACTGAATCTGCAGAGTTAAGAATCTCGGTAGCTTCCTCCGCGTTCACGCTAGAATCATTTGATACTTCCGCCCCAGGCACTTTTTCAAGAACCGATTCGTCAGTAACGGCATAGGCATTGGATACCAAAGCTTCTTTTACATCAGAAGATTTGTCATTATCAGTCTTATCGACATCCGTTCTGTCCTGAATCTCGCTTGATTCAGATGCAGAATGCGAGTTCAGAGCTCTCTTATCAGCTGTAATCTCATAGTCGAACACAGCTTCAGTCTTCATGCTACGATTTAATATTCTGATTCTATCGGCCATCTTGCCATCTCCAGTAGCATTGACTGGAATCTGAATCGATACCCCTGCTTCGATCTCATATACTTCTTGTTGACCGTTTGTTGGTGGTAAATCCCACTCCTTAGTAACAGCATTAAACGACCTATGAAGGAATCTAACTCTTCCTCTCTTAACATCGATGTGATATATCACATCACCCTTTACACTAGGAATTAAGCATTCGCTCTGCTTTAGGCTGAGCTGCCCACGAAGAGCAACAGTCCCCTTTGCTCTCTTATAAATAGCACCTCTATACTCTTGAATCTTTTTTGTCTCCGACTCTTTGACTATCATCACATCGCACTGTGCATGCCTAATGATGTATGATGCCGTAAGCCCTATAGTGCTACCTGCGCCTGGCTTCGTAGATTTTGTCATGACAATCATCTCTGCGCCAAATTCCTTTGCCGCTTCGATAACTCTAGCTCCGGCACGACCTACTGCAGATCTCGTTATGACACTATATTTATCTATTGTCCTGGCAATAGAATTGAGTTTCTTGTCGAGCTCCTCTCGAATCTCTGCTTCCTCACCGAGAGAGAGCGCATATCCTGTATTTTCACGCACCATAACGAGCACAACCTCGAAAGCCTTCGGCGAAAACGTGGTTTTAAGCTGTTCAAGCGCTATTAAACTCCTAGGTGAACCATCAACTGGCACAAGAATTCTCTTCATCAAATCACCCTTACTACTTTCTAATAAGTGCATTAATATCACATTTAAATATACAAATTAATTATACATTTTAGCGATATTAAAATCAAACTAAAGGGTGGCTAAACTATTTCAGCCACTTGTTTTTGGTCATTATCATCTCCTGTATAGCCATATATAACAACAGGTACTCGTCATCCAGACTGCAGATTAGACTATTTTCAGTGAGCACATCTTCTTCGAAAGCGATTCTCGCATTTCCTGCAATCACGGCCTTCCTCACACCATCTATCGTGATGATGTAATTACAGCTAAGATTTGCCTTTCGCACGGCTCTAAATCCCTCTATATAAACACGTCCATCGCTCGTCTCAAGAAAGTATGAATCACTATCGCTTTCAGTGTCTCTGTATAGAGTTCCATATTCTTCACCTGACATATAGAACTTAAATCCGTTCTTTTCGGCTTTTGCAGATCCCGTAACCTGAGCGAGCATTTCACCAGTCTCTTCAATTGATTCATCACCTTCAGATATCTCGTAGATTCTCACATCGAGAGGCTCATTTATCGTTCTCACATAGGTATACTCATTATCATCACCATCTCTATACAAACAGTCCGTGCTATTTGCATAGAAAAATTTAAATTTGCCCAGTGACTTAACAGCTGAATTGTCGCCAGCTTTGATTTTTTTTATTATTTCCGTTAAATCGTCAACCAAAACAGCACTCATCAGCTTCCAGCTAGCAAAATGCGAATAAGTTTTAGGATTAACCGTCATGCTCTTCGTGTCCAGGACATCTTGAAAATGGATTTCATTATCCGCATTTCTCACGATATGACTGAGTTCCGTGCCACTTTTAACGATAATATTATTTTTTTTATCCTTATAAATCGTAATATAGTCTTTGAATGGACTTGGTCCAAACATGATAGCATCTCCACTCGTAAAAGTGTTGCTCCCCATCCACGGACATCCTAAACATGTGTCAACAGAGCTTAGACATTCATAGATATGCTCTATAGTGATATCTTCACAGCCCTCAACGATTTTGTCATATAGGTTACGATCATTGTAGTGCTTTCCGCCTGTCGTCAGCCATATTGCCACTGCAAGTCCGACGAAAATACCACCTAAAATAAATTTCCCGACGGTGATTCCCATAATGCCCATAGCCAGGCATAGGGCCATAAGAATTCTGAAAAGTTTGTCTCCGTTCATACTCATTCCTTATAAGAGTGATGCAGGAACACCTGCATCACTCAAACACAACGCATTATCTCACTTTTAAAATTAGACTGTATTAGAGTCATTAAATATTTTTGATTAGCTTCTCTTTCTTGTTCATGATATGGCTATATTTTCTTAGTGCAACCATAGCATTCACCGCCTGCTCAGGTGTAGAGTAAGCAGGGATTCCTTTGTCTCTTAGTTTCATGATAGCTTCTCTGCACTCATTTCCACCCTGGCACTCCATTATGAATGGCTTTCCGAGATTCTTGTACTGTCTGTGAATATTAATTACAGTCTCAGTAATAGCCTCAACATCAGTTACTGCAGTTGGGCAAACGGAAATCAAAATTCCATCAACGTGCTCATCTCTATATGCCGTTTTAAGTGCACCACCATACATATCAGAGGTTGCTGTTCCGCTGATATCAACAGGGTTGAGAGGCGAACCGAATGCAGGCATGTAATTTCTGATATTCTCTCTAAGGTCTGATGAGATATCCTTTAGCTCCTTTAAAGGCATGCCCAGTCTCTCAAAATGGTCAGCTGCTAGAAGTCCTGCACCACCTCCATTTGTGATGATAACTACATTGTCACCTCTCAGCGGAGGGCAGTTACCTAAAGCGAGTGAAGTATCTAAGAACTCCTGCCATGTCTTCTCGCGGAGAACACCTGATTCCTCGAATAACTTATCGTACTCAGCATTTGAATGGCCCTGATTCTCAGATGCAGTATGAGCAAATGCAGCTTTAACACCTATTTCAGAAGAACCAACCTTTATTGCAGTAATCGGCTTCTCGCACTCAAGGCAAGCTTTTTTAAATGCTTCAGGGCTATCGAGAGCTTCGATGTAAACTGCGATGCACTTCGTATTAGGCTCTTTGTCTGCATACTTAATCATCTCGCAGAAATCAACATCAGCCTTGTTACCAAGTCCTACGAACATGCTGATTCCAAAGTGGTCAATCTGAGATGAGCCTAGCGCAGCTAGTAGGTTAGATCCTGACTGTGAGATTAATGCAACTGGTCCCTTGTTAGGTAGATATGGAATGAATCCGCAGTTGAAATCGTGGTACGGAGTTCCAATACCTACTAGGTTTGGTCCAATCAGCGGAAGTTCGTGTCCGCGACAGAACTCGGTTATCTCATTTTGCAGGTCACCGTTTCCAACTTCCTTAAAACCAGATGATGAAACTACCGCTATCTTAACGTTTTTCTCAACGCAGTCTTTTAGAGCATCGAAAACACCAGTTGCTGGTAGCGATACGAATGCTAGGTCAACATCACCAGGAACATCCTTTATATTCTGATATGCTGGAATTCCAGCAACTTCTGTAGCCTTAACATTGATAGGGTAAAGCTCTCCCTCATATCCACACTTTCTCAGTCCCTGGATTACCTTAAACCCAACCTTAGTCTCATTACGGCTAGCCCCTATTACAGCGATTGAGTTTGGCTTAAATGCGTACTCTAGTTTGTCTACGACGTATTGTCTTGCTTCTTTTACTTCCATTTTAATAATCTCCTCCTGCTTTGAAATAACCTTATAGCTTCGCCATGTAGCTTAGAGTTCTTATCAGCTGGCTTACATAGCTCATCTCATTGTCATACCATGCAACTACTCTAACTTCGTAGATATGCGTTCCGCACTTTTGAGCTAGAGTCTGAGTTGCATCAAACAATGAGCCATAGCTCATCCCGATAACATCTGTCGATACTATTTCATCCTCGTTGTAACCAAACGATGCATCCTTCGCAGCTTTCATTGCTGCATTGATTCCCTCTACTGACACCGAATCAGTCTCGTCCTTGAGAGTAGCATCTAGGATAGTAATGGATCCAGTAGCTACTGGAACTCTCTGCGCAGATCCAATTAGCTTTCCTGCAAGCTCTGGAATTACATTTCCAATCGCTTGCGCCGCCCCTGTGGTGGTAGGAACGATATTGATTGCCGCTGCTCTCGACCTCCTGAATTTAGATCCCTTATCCGGTGCATCGAGTATCTTCTGATTGCCAGTATAAGCATGGATGGTCGTCATAAATCCTGTACGCAATTCTCTATAATCAGCGAGCGCCTTTGCCATTGGAGCGAGGCAGTTCGTCGTACAAGACGCCCCTGACACTATTCTGTCTTCAGAAGTCAGAGTCTCGTGATTAACGCCATATACGATGGTCTTTAGATCATTTCCAGCAGGTGCTGAAATCAGGACCTTCTTGGCCCCTGCATCCAGATGTGCCTTCGACTTCTCATTAGATGTATAGAACCCTGTGCATTCAAGCACGACATCTATTTCTAATTCTCCCCAAGGTAGCTTCCTAGCATCTGATTCCTTGTAAATAGTGATTTTCTTACCATCGACTGTGATCGACTCATCGTCATTTTCCACAGTATGTCCCATGTAAGTTCCCTGTACACTATCGTATTTTAGCAGGTATGCCAGCATATCGGGAGATGTTAGATCGTTGATTGCAACAACTTCGAATTCTTCCATCTCCATGACACGTCTGAATGCTAGTCTACCTATACGACCAAATCCATTGATAGCTAATCTAATCATATATAGCCCCCTTAACACGTATTTAGTTGTAATTTATCTATTCAAACGGGAATTTGAAATCCATGCCTAGCGAGTCACGCACCTCGATAAACTCACGCTGTACATCCTCTCCCATTGGAACGCCTTTGTCTTTGCGGAATTCTTTTATATCCCACTCCTTCTCTCCAGCAGTGTATATTCTGTCATGATCAGGCGCTTTCTGAGACGCTCTAAGAGCTCTGAGTATATCGCCTGCAGTCTTCTCACACACCTCTCTGCCAATCATCGCTTCAGGATCAATTACGATGAAGAAATGTCCGAGGTGATAAGGTCTTAGTTCTCCGTTTTCGCCTACACACGTCAAGTTCTTGAGGAACATACCTCCAGAAAGCGCTGCCGATAGCAGTTCAACGGCTGTCGCATAACTGTAACCTTTATATCCGCCAAGCTCCTCGCCTATTCCGCCGAGTGGAGCCAGCGCAGCTTCCCTATTATTCAATGCTTTCAAGATGTAAGATGTATCAGTCAGAGCTGAACCGTCTCTTCCGATAACCATTCCTGCCGGAGTATCCTTGCCGATGCGCTCGTAAAACTCTAGCTTTCCTCTCTGTGTTATAGATGTCGCACAGTCAATCAAGAATGGATATCCTTCATCCGTAGGAATTCCAATCGTAAGCGGATTTGTTCCAAGCATATTTTCCACACCGAATGTCGGTGCTATTGAAGGTCTTGCATTAGTTCCCGTGATTCCTATCATGCCTTCATCAGTCGCCATAGAAGTCCAGTATCCAGCAATACCGTAGTGCGATGAGTTACGAACGGCAACGCAGGCAGTTCCGTACTTCTTCGCCTTCTCGATAGCCATATCCATAGCCATCTTACTAGCAACCATCCCCATGCCATCGTTAGCATCGAGCACTGCGGTCGTAGGAGATTCTCTAATAATATCAACCTCTGTAACTGGATTAAGGATACCTTTGTTGATGCGGTCAACGTAAATAGGCTTAAATCTATTTACTCCATGACTTTCGATACCTCTCCTATCACTCTCCATTAGAACTTCAGCACAGATTTCGGCATCAGCCTCAGGAACTCCGAGTTCTGTAAATGCTTTTACCATAAAATCCTGCACAATATCCCAAGCTATATACGGACGAGTTTCTTTATCCATTAAGCACCTCCACAATGAATAAAACATACTGCAATATATTGTGAATCAGTCGATAATCAAATGATAACGCCTGATTTCATTCTTTATAAATCAATACAAACCAGCTGAGTTGATACGAAAATCACGTTCTATCCCAACCCTTGTAGTCTCCACGCGCTGTCACCGTCCTATACCCGATCTCCGCTAATCTCTCATCGAGCAACTGGCGACCTTCCGCTGCCTTGTCTTTAACCCCTACCTTGCCCTCATACAGAAGGTATTTACTTCTGGCATTTTCCGGGGAGAGACTCGGCATTATTACATTCGCGCCTGCAAGCACACCCTTTTCACGCCCCGTCTTATCGATGGTACCTAGTGCTGTTGTCGCTGGTAGCAGCGCTTTAGGGAACATTATCCTCAGTATACTAAGGCAATAAAGTGTGAGCTCAAGTGTTCCGTCGGCCTCGTTCCTAAACGGTGTATCCTTATGATGTATAAATGGTCCGATTCCTATCATATGAGGATTCAGCTTCTTTAAATACTCAAAATCGCTTGCCATCGTATCATAGGTCTGCCCCGGTGAACCAACCATGAAGCCAGCTCCAATTTGAAACCCAATATCCTTCAGTACTTCGAGACATCTCATGCGATTCTCTAGCGAAAGTGGCTCTGGATGAAGGCGCCTATAGTGATCAATATCAGCAGTTTCATGCCTCAGTAGGTATCTATCTGCACCGGCCGCGAAATACCGCTCGTAGCTCTCACGCCCCTTTTCTCCAATCGAAAGAGTTAACGCACAGTCGGGATAGTGCGACTTAATCGAATAGATAATTTCACACATCATATCATCCGTAAAATATGGATCCTCTCCACCTTGTAGCACGAATGTTCTAAGCCCTATCTGATATCCTATCTCACAGCAGCTTAGGATTTCTTCAAGACTAAGCCTATATCTCTCAACGTTATCATTGCTCCTTCTAATACCGCAGTAATAGCAGTCATTTTTGCACGTGTTGGAATACTCTATGAGTCCTCGCAAAAATATATCGTGACCATAGTTACTAACTGCGATGCCTTGTGCTGTACTGCGTAGATACTCACGAACCTCATCATCTCTATCTGCAAGTAGCTCCACATATTCGTTATGTTCCAAAAGCCCGTCTTCAACAAGCTTGCGTGCTAGTCGCATAACTTCAGTCATTTTTCTAATCCCCCACTAGATATTTTAACACAATGAAATATTATAACAACAAAAGAAAATACTTGATTTTTTGAACGTTTGTACAAACAATTGTTGACACATATATTGCGTTAGGCTAAAATCAAATTAAATTGTATGCAACAAGATATATATTTAGAGAATTGCATACAGTATATACACAACTGGGAGGAAAACTGATGGACAAGTACGATAGCCTAAAGCTAGAAAATCAACTATGCTTTCCGCTGTACGCATGCTCTAAGGAGATAACTCGCAGATATAAGCCATTTCTGAGCAAGCTGGATCTCACATATACACAGTACATCACTATGATGGTACTATGGGAGACTCGCGAGCTGAGTGTTAAGGAACTCGGAGACAAACTTTTCCTTGATTCCGGCACTCTAACTCCACTTCTCAAGAAACTTGAATCTAAGGGTTATCTAACTAGAAATCGTTCGGTAAGGGATGAACGCAATCTAATCATCAAGATTACGGACAAGGGTATGGCTCTCCGTGAGGAAGCGCTTGCCGTACCACAGGAGATTCGTTCATGTGTTAGTCTTACTGACGACGAAGCTGCAGCACTGTTCAAACTACTTCATAATTTCATGAATACAATCGAGCAGTAAGAGCGAGTTCAGGCGCTTACATTGAACAACATCAAAGAAATAGGCAGGAGCGAATGCTCCTGCCTATTTTCATAATCAGCTAATTTTCGAGTATATATCTATAATCGTGATGCCTTGACTTTGATCCACTTAATCTAATATCAATTAATATAAATTTGTTACTTTATGTCAGCATTTTTTGCCGCAACAAGGCCCTTTCTATATAGTGACTTAAGCATATCCACATCTCTAGTCAGAGTCTTGAGTTTCCCAATGCTCTCAGGTGCAATGATTTTTGCGATGCCTTCTTCCTCAAGCTTTTTTATAGCATCTAACTGAGCATTGTAGGTTTCAGCTCTATGCTCAAGAAGCTCCGCCGCCTTAGGATATTGCCTGGCAAGTATCTGCGCCATCCGCTTGTCATTAGTATCCACTCGATATCCATCCTTAGGTCTAGTGAGTATTATCACAAGCTCATCGCATCCATCGTCTAATGCCTTCTGGTAAGGAATAGGGTCCGCAAGCCCTCCATCAAAATATTCAACTCCATCTATTTCATACGGTTTATTGACAACAGGCACCGAGCTAGAAGCATTTATCGGATCATAGTTATTCAAACTCAGATCATCTTTCGTAAAGTACTTCGTCTTACCTGTGTTTGCTTCTGCAGCCACTAATGTAAAGTCTGCAGGATTAGCCTTCAGCTTCTCGTAGTCAAGCGGATACTCACCGCTACTGTTTGAAAGTTCACCTGAAACGTAATCGAGATCCACATATGAGCCCGTCTTAAAGAAATTATCAAAGCTCATATATTGCTTACGCATCGAATACTCCGTATAAAACTCATAATTCCTATGCTGCTGTCCAGCAAGAAAGGACGATATATTCGCACAGCCTGCCGATACACCGTAACACTTATCAAAAGTTATTCCGTGCTCTAAAAAATAATCGAACACTCCTGCTCCAAATATATCGCGTGTACCGCCACCAACATCTATAACACCTCTCATGTCTTACCCCCTTTTATATAAAAAGTTCTCTATTTTACATATTTATCAGTTTCGATCTGAAGGTCATCCCTGATTTTAAGTTCCCATCCTTCGATATCGACTACCGTTACATTGCAGTTTCCGACGTGTTCCGTCCATAAATCACCGAATTCCATGCCTCTCATATATAGAAGCATCATGTGAATTGCCGTTCCGTGAGATACCGCCAGTATATTTCCTTCATCGTTCTCATCTCGCACCCTCTCAAGGAACCTCTTTACCCTGAATTTAAGAGTCTCTAGTGACTCGCCACCTTCTGGTGGCATGTAATTGCCCGGAGACAAAAATATGTTGTTCTTACTACCCTGAAGTTCTTCATACTTTCGTCCTTCATTTATCCCGAAGTCGATTTCTGTAAGATCATCGTCTATTATAAACTTGTCTCTAGTCTCCGAGGTAGCAATTTCTGCTGTTTTGATCGCTCTCTCTAGAGGGCTACAATAAATCTTGTCGAACTTAATGCCACGCTCGCGTAGCAGCTCTCCAACCTTCTCTGACTGAGCAATCCCAACATCGTTCAGTTCTGTTTGCATATGACCCTGAAAACGCTTCTCGCTATTTAGGTCGGTCTGCCCATGTCTAAGAATATACAGCCTCATAACGAATTAACCTTTCTATTTTAATTTATTAGTAATATGCAGCCTAATTGCTTCTTTATGTACATCGTCTCGACGCACTTACCTTGATGGACAAGCTATCATCATTTCTTTCTATGAAAATAATCTTTTACACCATCAACTATATGTTCAATCTCATCAAGCCCCGGAAACAAATGCTTATCATGAATCTGATCCCGAACCTTATCTCGGAGTTTGTCCTTATCTTCTCCCTCTCGGCGAATCTTCATGATTCTCTCCCAGATTTCAGGATAATCAGTCTTCAGGATTTCTCTGTGCCTAGCTCTCTCTTCTGCAAAAGCATTATATGCATCAGGGAATCTACTTCTAAATTGTTCTTCACGGACAATTCTCGTCCTGATGATTTCATCGAGTTCCTCGGAATTTCTATCGTTAATCTGCATGTCAAGCTTTGCGTGATATAACAGAATCTTCTCGCGTACTCGTTGAAATTTTTCGAGATTTATCTTGCCGAGTTCGAGAAGATGCGCAAGTTGGAATTCTAGGAAATCTAAGAACTTCTCCTCATCAATCTCACTCCAGTTACTGCCAAGCGCATTTCGCTCAGCCTCGCGAATCATATCCTCATCTACTCTTTCAAGACTAATAAGTTTATCTGCGAGCGAATTAGCAACCTCTTCCATCCTAGCTTCTGCTTGATCACCATATGCCCATTCAAACTCAGCAATCTGAGAGCTTCCAGCCGAGCCATTGATGGATATATAACAGACATCGCCCTCGCAATCACCTAGTTCATATGGCTTGTTTATTCCCACCGACTTTAGAGCCTGATAAATATGCGGAACTATAGCGTAGTCTTTGAACATCTGCTCTGCACCAAAAGCACGCAGTTGATCATTTAAATTTCCAGAGTGCTCGGTAAGAAAGAGCTTTATGCCACGCTCTTTATATTTTGTATATAAAATCATCAACCGCTCTACAGCTGTGACATCGATGCTCGTGATGCCACTGGCATCAATGATTACGGCTTTCATGTCGTCGGTTACTAAATCATCAATTTCATCCTTAATCGTATTCGCATTAGCAAAGAACAACGCTCCACCGAATCTGTATATGAGCACCCCTTTAATCTCACGAGTACCCGTAGTCCTGTCGACAGGATAGAACTGATCTTTCTCAGGAATATACCCGAGTCTACTTCTAGGGGGATTGGATGCTCTGATGATTACTGTCACAAAGGAGAGGATAATTCCGATAAGCACGCCATATATCGTTCCAAATATTAAGACTGTGAACATAACCACATAGAATATCTTCCACTCGGTTCTATCAACCTTGCGCAACTTAGCGGCGAGGTCAAATTCAGTGCTGCTGATGAGTGCAGAAATTACTATTGCAGTGAGAACCGGTACTGGAAGCATGTGTATAAAACCTGTACCGAAGATTAGAATTATCATCATCGTAGCTGCCGCAGATATCGACATCACCTGTGACTTCACGCCAAACTGATCAGCTATGTTGCTCCTCGAAACACTTCCATTTACAGGGCAGCAGCCAACGAGACCACCAGCTAGATTACTCATCGCGTAGGCGAGAATCTCCCTGTTATTATCGATTTTATCATCGTACTTAAGTGCGAAGTTATTGGTTGCAAGAAGAGTCTCAGCGATGATTACGATTGCTATGATAAGCGTTTGAAGCATCATAGTTCTAACATTTCCATGAACCAGCGAAATGTCAGGGATAGCCAGAGGCGGCAGCCCTGCCTTCACCTCCGGAAGCATTTTAACTCCGTATTGTCCAAGGTCCATAGCATAGTTCAGCCCCGCCCCAACGAACATCATAACTGCACTCATTGGTACCGCTGGGATAAATTTCTTAGATCCCAAGATTATGATGATCGTACCGAGCCCAAGCACAAGTGACGGAATTTGGACTCCAGCACTCGCTGTTTTGTAAATGTGTATTAGGAGTTCGTGGAGTTCTCCTCTGCCTGAATCACCGCCATACAGCTTAGGGATCTGCATCAATATAATCGTGCAGCAGATACCCGTTATGAAGCCTCCCATTACCGGTGATGAGATGAATTTCACCAGCCTACCGAGTCCGACTAAGCGTGCTATCAGTATCCAGGCAGCAGTAAAAAGTGTTATTACAGGGATTATCCTCACTGCATCTTGCGATTGATATGCAATGCCCATCGAATATAGCATGCCACCAACAAGTGCAGCTGGCGCAGCATCAACCCCGAAAACGAATCTCGGAGAACTCGTTATCAATCCGTACACCAATATAGGGAGCAGTGATCCATATAGACCATAAATTGGCGGAAGCCCTGCAACTAATGCATAACCGATGGAAATCGGAATGGACACTAGCGCAACGATGATTCCGGCAGGAATATCTTTTTTTAAAAAATGTAAATCATACCCTTTTAGCGACATCTATCTCCCCTATTTCGTACGTCACTTTGTAGCAAAACGTACACCCTCATCATAAACTTTAGTGTGTATTATACATCAGTTGCGTGTTAAAATTATGATATGAATAGAAATAGATTAGGATTATCGGGTATAGAGGTTTCAGCTGTAGGTATGGGAACGCTTACGATGGGTTTCTCGCAAAAGAATCTTTCCACCGACGAAGGTGCTCGCATCATCGTGCATGCGGTAAAGAGCGGTATTAACTTTCTTGATACTGCGCAGTATTATGACACCTATAGATATCTTAGACCTGCGCTAGATACAATTAAATCAGATGAAAACTTAGATATGCCGGTTGTCTGTAGCAAGACTCTCGAATCTGACTACGAGAGTGCATCAGCTGCAGTCGATGAATGTCTTTCTGAACTTAATCTCGAGAAGATAGATATTTTCCTACTTCACGAAGTTCGAGGAGTTGTCGACCTTCAAGAGAGAAGTGAGGCTTGGAGGGCGCTTAGGGACAAAAAAGCCTCCGGCTTAATTAGGGCAATCGGAATATCGACGCATCATGTTGATGCATGCCTTGAAGCGGCGAACTTAGACTCGTGCGATGTGGTATTCCCACTGATAAACAAAGCTGGCATGGGAATCAGAGACGGAGAGGGTCCTGGTACACGAGATGATATGGCGGAAGTGATAAAGCTCTGTTCAAATCATGGCGTTGGAGTATTCACCATGAAGGCTTTCGGCGGAGGAAATATCATCGAGGATTATGTAGAATGTCTGGATTACGTAACTTCACTCGAGGGTGTAGATGCTGTGATGATTGGCATGGGAAGTCTGAATGAAGTCGACACTGCAGTCAGTTACTTTGAAGGAAATCTCGGCAGCGATTACAGACCCGATATCAGCAAGAAACGCATGATGGTAGACCAGAGTGACTGCGAGGGCTGCGGAGCATGTAAGGCCCGCTGCGTCAGTCAAGCTATATCCTGGAATGATAGTGGTCTAGCCGAAATCAGCGTTGAAAAATGTGTTCGATGCGGTTACTGTGCACCCGTTTGCCCTGTCAGAGCTATCGTTTTTTTATAGTTTTTAAGAAATATATTGATTATCCGTCTTGTACTAATTGTGCAAAATTGATATTATGTTCTTATGTATGGACTTGAAAGGAGAACTTTATGGAATACCTAAAATATTATGATGAGATTGTTTCTCGCCGCCAGTCGTGCCGCGATTTCGCAGATACAGTAGTTGATGCTGCTTCAGTTGAGGAAATTAAAGCTTATAACGAAGTAGTGCCAAAGCTACTTCCTGAGATTTCTACCGAGCTTCATTTCTTCGGTGGCGATGTGGTGGATTTCCTTGGAAGCAGCGTAGGATATAACGGCTTTACTGTAAAAGCACCTAACTACTTAGCGCTTTACTCAGAGGAAGCACCTCATTATCTAGAGAATGCAGGATTTATCGCACAGGGTCTAACACTTAAGCTCACACAGCTTGGATTCGATGCTTGCTGGCTAACTATCAACGATGCTGAGGCTGCAAAGGGAGCTCTAGGTGTAGATACTGATAAGACTCTTGCAGTATTTATCGCATTTGGACACGGCAACAAGACTAAAAAGGACGTTCGTCTCGATATCAAGAGCCCATCCAACGTTACGATGGTATCTTGCGAGAAGAAGGTTGCACCTAAGATTAGCATGCAGGACCTTCTATCTTACAAGGTATACGGAGAGCCAGTTAACATGGAGCTTCTATATACTGAGCTAGAGGATGCACTGCTGTCAATCGCTGTTGCGCAGTCATTCTTCAACCGTCAGCCATACAGAGTAATCGTTGATGACGATATCGTATCGCTAATTGGTCTAGATGACGAGCTCACAACTGCTGAAGACCAGCTTCTCAACTACGGAATTGCAATGTTCAATTTCTATGCAGTTCTTGATTCAACTAGAGCTGGTGTAAAGATGTGGAGTTTCGACGAGGCAGGTAGAGATCTAAAGCTTCCTGAAAACGCACATTACATCGCTAAGATTAGAATTTAATCTAGATCAATTGACCGCTAATATATGAACAAGACCTAGGATTTGGAATCACATAGTTCCAGTTCCTAGGTCTTTTATTTTGAGTTTTATTCCCTTATATCAACCTATATCGCCTTTCCATCGAGCAAAGCTTCTATCAGTTCGTCGCTCTCGTCATATACGAGCTTAAGCGAAAAGAAATCATCTCGCTCACTTAGAAGTCTAAGAAATATCTTATCTCCTTCCCACAGCTCGAGGTCTAGTAACTTATCTTTAGGCACCCACTCAAGTACGCCTTCATCGCAAGGAATCGGTTCCCCTTTAAATCCAGTCGCCGTAAAGAGATGCATATACTCGATTATCTCTTTTTCACCACTTCCATATAAAAAGGTGACTATACCGCGAAATTTGTACTCGGTAAGCATATAGCCTGTTTCTTCGCGAACTTCACGTAGAAGGCAATCATCGGGACTCTCTCTATCCTCGAAATGACCACCTACACCAATCCATTTGTTGTGGTTGATATCATTTTCCTTGATAGTACGATGAAGCATTAGATACTTACCGTCTTGTTCGATATAGCATAGTGTGCTAAGTCTTGCCTTGCTCATTATGATGCCTCCACTTCGTCAAACTGAGAGTTATAGAGATCAGCATATGTACCGCCCTGTGCGAGCAGTTCATCGTGAGTTCCTTGCTCTATTATATCACCGTGGTTCATCACGAGTATAAGATCAGCATCTCTGATAGTCGATAGTCGGTGAGCTATTACAAAAGTTGTGCGCCCCTTCATAAGCTGATCCATGGCTTCCTGAATCCTGACTTCTGTTCTCGTATCAACCGAAGAGGTAGCTTCATCAAGGATTAGAAGCTTGCGGTCTGCAAGAATCGCTCTCGCAATGGTTAAAAGCTGTTTTTGTCCCTCAGATATATTGGTTGCATCTTCATTTAAAACCATATTGTATCCACCAGGGAGAGTCTTGATGAATCGGTCCGCCCTTGCCGCCTTAGCAGCAGCCACAACCTCTTCATCGCTCGCATTCTTATTTCCATATCTGATATTTTCCATAATTGTATCTGAATATAACCATGTATCTTGAAGAACCATGGCGATATTATCTCTCAGGCAGTGGCGACTTATGTTACGAATATCAATGCCGTCAATTTTTATCGACCCCGAATTTACATCGTAGAAGCGCATAAGCAGCTTCACTATTGTGGTTTTACCCGCACCTGTCGGTCCGACGATAGCGATTTTCTGACCTGGTTTAACGCTAGCACTGAAATCATTTATGATGACCTGCTCAGGATTGTAGCCGAACTTAACATGATCAAATTCGACAATCCCTTCTACATTGAGAGTACTAATGGCATCATCAGGATCCCTAGGCTCCTCTTCCTCGTATAGGAACTCGAATACGCGCTCTCCTGCTGCTCCCATCGACTGTACCTGATTCATAACCTGAGCAACCTGTGAAAGTGGCTGCGTAAGATTACGAACATATTGTATAAATGCCTGTATATCTCCAATTCCAATCACATTCTTGATCGCCAGCATGGCTCCTGAAATAGCTACCCCCGCATATCCGAGATTTCCGACAAACATCATAACAGGCTGCATTATGCCCGATATGAACTGAGACTTCCAGGCTGACTCATAGAGAATCTCATTTGTATCATTAAATGTCTTCTCCACGGATTTCTCTCTGTTAAAAGCTTTTATCACGAGCTGCCCTGCAAAACTTTCTTCTATCTGTCCGTTTATATTGCCTAGGTACTCCTGCTGCATTTTGAAGTGCTTCTGTGACATCTTGATTATTAAACCGAGCAGCAAAATAGATACTGGAATCGTAACAAATGAGATTAATGTCATAAGCGGTGATATGGTCAGCATCATTACTAGCACTCCTATAACAGTTGCCACGGAGGTAATAATCGTGGTTACACTCTGGTTTAGACCTGTCCCCAAGGTGTCTACATCATTCGTAATCCTCGACAGCACATCACCGTACTGGTGACTCTCAAAATACTTCATCGGCATGCGGTTAATCTTTTCAGACATATCTCGGCGCAAGTTATATACGATTTTCTGAGTTATACCGGTCATTATCCACCCCTGCACAAAGGTCAGCACCGCACTAAGTGCGTATAAGGAAGCAGTTAAGGCCAAGATCTTACCAATCGTAGTAAAATCAATGCCCCCTGTCCCTTTGATTTTATACATCAGACCTTCTGCAAGCACTGTGGTCGCCCTTCCCATCACCTTAGGTCCAATTACCTGAAACACTGTACCTGCAATTGCAAACAATATAACTACTACAAATGCATATTTATAATTTCCACTATACCTCAAAATCTGCTTCATAGACTTGCTGAAATTCTTTGGTTTCTCAGAAGGTGCTCCTACTCCTGGACCATGATTCCGCTTAACTGGAGCTGGTTTCTTATTCGTATTTTCTGCCATTATTCCACCTCCAATTCGCTCTTTGAAAGCTGTGATTCAGCTATTTGTCTATAGGTTTCACAAGTCCGGAGTAAATCTCTATGCCTACCCTTTCCGACTATTTTTCCTTCATCGAGAACGATAATCTGTTCAGCATCTATAATCGTGCCAACTCGCTGTGCGACTATGATTTTAGTCGCTTCTCTCCCATGTTTAGCAAGCACTCTTCTGAGCTTCGCATCCGTCTTCATATCGAGTGCTGAAAAACTATCATCAAACACTAGAATCTTTGGCTTCTTGGCAATCGCCCTTGCTATGGAAAGTCTCTGCTTCTGTCCGCCAGATACATTTGAACCACCTTGTGCAATTGAGCTTTCAAATTCATCTTCCTTTTCCTCGATGAACTCGATAGCCTGCGCTATATCTGCAGCCTCACGGACCTCCTCTGGTGTCGCAGCTTCATTTCCAAATCTAATATTTGAATCGATAGTACCTGAGAACAGAGTTCCCTTTTGCGGCACTAAACCTATCTGATCTCTGAGCGACTTCATGCTGATGTCACGTATATCCCTACCGTCTAGTCTAATGCATCCATCGGTTACGTCAAATAACCTCGGTATCAGATTAACTATCGTACTCTTGCCTGAACCTGTACTTCCAATTATCGCAGTGGTTTCACCGGGATTTGCAGTGAAGCTTATACCTGATAGAGCATCCTCATCAGCGCCTTCATATCTGAATGAAACGTTATCAAACTCAAGTCTACCTATGCAGTCCTCGATATCAATTGCATCAGATCTATCGACTACCGATGATTCAGACCTTATCACCTCATCTATCCTATTAGCTGCAACTCCAGCTCTCGGAATTAATATAGACATAACAGTTAGTATCATAAATGACATCACTATCATCATAGAATATGTGAGAAATGCAGTCATTGACCCAACCTGCATATCACCCGTATTAATTCGGTGCGAAGCCACCCATACAATCGCTATACCAAGCAGGTTCATCAGCATCATTAATATCGGCGGCATGAAGGTCATAACTCTATTGGTAAATAACTGTGTCTTCATAAGATCCAAGCTCGCCTTATCGAAACGTTTTTCCGCCGAGCGCTCCCTTCCGAAAGCACGAATTACTGGAATACCCGTGAGTATCGAGCGGGAAACACTATTTAGAGCATCCACCAGCTCCTGCATGATGCGAAATTTTGGCAAGGCAATAATCATAAGTATTAATACTATAACAACTACAGTAGCTACACCGAGCGCAATCACGTAGCTCATATGTGCCCCCGTCTCAATCACCTTGATGATTCCCCAGACTGCTAAAATAGGCGCGTAAAGCACCATACGGAGCATGATTGTCGTTGTCATCTGCACCTGCTGTATGTCATTTGTTGCTCTTGTAATCAGTGACGATGTCTGGAAGCTATCCATCTCGGCATTCGAGAAACTCATTACCTTTTCAAATATTTCTTTTCTGAGATTCATACCAATCTTGGCACCAACCTTTGAGGCTATATAAGAGGCTGCAATGGCGGCAGAGATCATAGCAAATGTGACGAGCATCATCTTAAAGGCAGTGTTCCAAAGGTATGTCTTTTGTACGCTATCTATATCTACACCTGCTGCCTTGGAGGCGCTTGTTGAATAAGCTATACCCATAGACCTGAGCGTCTTATCGCCAACAGATGATATAGTTTTATCCATATCGCTCTTCGACTTGTTAATCATAGATTCATCCATCTCTCCACTAGCAATTTGTGACTGAATCATGGGACGCATGTCAACATATGTACGCACTTTACCGCTCTGGTCCTTTGCTCTAAACGACTTGATGTTAATCTTCGTCAGATTCGATATTTTAGAAATGGACATGCCATCTATATGCGCAGCCATCGCCTTAGTTTCTGCTCTCGTCCTAAGCTGTTCCTTTACAGTCTGCTTAAACTGCCTGACAGTCATATGACCGAGCTGATAACTTAGAACTATCGGTTTTAGTAGTTTTCTATCAAGCCTATTTAGCTTCTTTTCATCCTTAACCACGAGAGTGTAATTCTCGCCATCCTTCTTATATGAGGATGACCAAAGCGCCTTCTCTTCGTCGTTCATAAAAATCTGCGCTTCCCTATACTCGTCTCCCTTAACCTTGCTCGGCATTATGTGCTCAACACCTTTGTTCTGAATACCAGTGTCGATAATCTTCTGCATATAGCTTGGAATAGAAATATCCCCAAACGCCTGAACCACAAGTACTACGAGAAGGGTCAGAATAGCCATTTTGTATGGCTTTAAGTTCCTAATCATTTTTATCATCTGTTACTTCTCATCTCCCTGCTGATGCAATTCCTTAATCTTATCTTCGCTCACAGCCCTGCCATCTTGCATGCTTTCGCTACCAATTAGTTCCTTTTGTAATTCTTCTTGGGCAATCTCCGCTAACTCCGAAATAAGATCTATAACCTCGGCTATTCTATCTTCCCCAAATCTCTCGAAGACGGTTTCGAAATACTTATCTATTCTTTTCTTGTATCCTCGTATCTTCCTGTACCCATCTTCAGTGAGAAATACCAAGGTATTACGTCTATCACTCCTGTCGATTCTTCGCTCTATGATGCCTTTTTCTTCCAGACCTGCTAATACCCTGGATACACCTGGCATCGTCATGCGTACCGCTTTGGCTAGATCAGAGACCTTAACCCCTTTCATCACCGACAGCTTTATATCGAAATCATCGCTAAGCTCCCCACATTTTCCAGCTTCGCATCTACATAATGCAAATACAATCATGTGCTCGCTCGGGTTAAGCTCTGGGACTAGACTCCAAAACTTAATCTTGTGGAAGTTGTGTATCTGAAGCAAAAATTTAGATTGATATTCTTTCACTTAAAACTCCTTCTCAGCAAAAACATTTATTAACGGAATTGCACTATACGTTACCAACCTCAAAATTAATCAAATGTTCTTTAAAGCAAATCAATTAACATTGTTAACTATTCCTAATGTTAATGATTGTATTCTTATCCTCCGCGCTAGTCAATATTTTTTAGTCAATACTGTCCTCTTATTTCCGCATCATCCTCGTATCACAATGGTTACACGTATTTTAATGTATTGAAAATTTCTATTTAGAATGATTCTGTATTGATTATACGTAT